>ERZ778516.1260-NODE-1260-length-19668-cov-13.591495_pt1 | contig 19668 bp, 23 predicted proteins | sample MGYA00510342_ERZ778516 | MGnify/ENA primary metagenome ERZ778516 (study PRJEB29527, sample SAMN07138961) | mouse gut metagenome | material: feces | host: mouse | place: China:Nanjing | collected 2016-01-25 ... | reverse complement strand
ATATTATATATTTCATATATAACAATGTAAAGAATAAATAGAAATATAAAAAACTCTATAAATTTAACTTGGACTTAAAACTGATATCATTGACATAATTTATATACTATCTTATAATATTTTTATTACAAATGTAAGACTTAAGGAGGAATATATTTTGAAAGCCCTGCCTCAGATTTCAGAAGCTGAATTTGAAGTAATGAAAATTGTCTGGAAACATGCGCCAATAAGTACCAACGAAATAACAGACTGTTTAGTACAGACAACTGACTGGAGTCCCAAGACAATACAGACACTTATTAAACGCCTGGTAACAAAAGGTGCACTTACATATGAAAAACAAAGCCGTGTCTTTGTTTATACCCCTTTAGTCGGCCAGGACGAATATATAGGCCAGGAAAGCAATTCTTTTCTAAACCGTTTTTATAATGGCAATATTTCTGCGATGGTATCTGCTTATATTGAAAATGACAGATTATCTGAAACTGAAATAGATACGTTACGCTCTCTTCTTTCCGGCAAAACAGAAAAAGGAGGAACTTAATGTGGAAAGTTTTATAATACATTTTTTAATATGTAATGTTTTTATATGTATTATTACCGGGATACTTCTTGCCGCCAGACAACTTTTCAAAAAAATCCTGACAAGCCGGATGCAATATAATTTATGGTTTCTTTTACTTGTATTGCTGGCAGTACCTTTTATACCATTTAATCCAGACTGGTTACAGAAATTTTTTATATGGTTTGAAAGTTTTAAAATACTTCCACATCAATATACAGATACTATGCCAGAAGAAACTTCTGCTTTCTTCCAATATAGCACTAAAGGCTGGATAAATGATTTAGGAATTGCTGCCAGCAGAAAAACACCTTCTGCAATCTGGTTAATATTATTTATCCTCTGGGTTATTGGCATTATTATAATGATTTTACTAATGTTGAAATCTGCAGTTTATTTTAATATTATTAAAAAATCTGCACTGCCATTACAAAATTCTGCTGTACGTAAAATATACTATAACTGTTTAAAAGAACTAAATATTAAAAAAATTATCCCTGTTTACAGCACTGCATTTTTAAAATCCCCTGTAATTACAGGACTGTTTAAACCATGTATTTACCTGCCAATACATCTGGTTTCTGGTTATAACCCAGATGACATACGTTATATAATACTACATGAACTTCAACATTATAAACATAAGGATGCACTTGCTAATTACCTTATGGACACTGCTATTATAATATACTGGTTTAATCCATTAGTATGGTGTGCGTTAAAAGAAATGAAAAATGACAAAGAAACTGCATGTGATTCTTCTGTATTAGAAATACTTGATAAAGACTTTTACAAAGACTATGGAAATACATTAATAAATTTTGCTGGAAATATATCACGCCTTCCCTTTCCATTTACCAATAGCATAAGTACAGGCATGAAACAAATGCAAAAAAGAATTTTAAACATTGCAAATTACCATACAATATCATATAGAAAAAAACTTTATAGCTTTTTTCTATATATAGTAACTGCAGTTTTTTTATTATGTTTTATTCCATTCTTGTCAATACAAACTGCTGGCAACAGCTATTATTCTTTCAACAGACATAACAAAAATATTACATATACTGACTTAAAAAGTTATTTTGGCAAAAACAAAGGCAGTTTTGTCATGTACAATACTACAGATAATTTATGGCAGATATATAACCAGGAATATGCATTAACACGTATATCCCCAGTTTCTACCTATAAAATATACAGTGCATTATTTTGTCTCGAATCTGGAATTATTTCTCCCAGCCAGTCATTTATTCCTTGGAATAAACAACACTATATATATGATATGTGGAATAACGGCCAGACTTTAAAATCCGCCATGCAAAATTCTGTAACATGGTATTTCCAGGATATTGACAAACAAGCTGGACTATCTGTTATAAGAGATTATATAAAAAAAACAGGTTATGGAAACCAGACAACCAGTGACAACTTATCTTCTTATTGGGCAGATTCTTCTTTAAAAATATCACCTGTTGAACAAGTTGAAATGCTAAAGAAATTTTATTATAACCAATTCGGATTTTCACCTGAAAACATTAATACTGTCAAAAATTCAATCCGTATTGCATCTTCTGGCAATACAGTCTTGTATGGTAAAACAGGTACAGGAGAAACAGATAATGGAAATAAATCTGGCTGGTTTATTGGTTATATAGAAAAAAATGGTAAACCTTGTTTTTTTGCTACAAATATCCAGGACAAAGGAATTGCTACAGGTGCTGCTGCAACAGATATTACTTTTTCTATTCTTTCTGGAATGGGACTTTGGAATACAGACTAAAAACCAGAAAACATGTTACTCTTATGGTAAATAGCAGAAAACTAAATCTGATAACTAGAAACTTAAACAATTATAATATAAATACAAAGTAAAAACCACAATATAAGTCCCTGTTAACATAATACATTATAAAGTAAAAGTCCATGGATTATTTATTCAATATAATCCATGGACTTTTACATTACATTTTATCCTCTTTTAAGCCTTCTGCGTTGCATCTTCTTCCATATCTTTCTTGTTGCAGTACAAATCTCTTCTTCAATACCAAGATAAGCCGCCAGTATTTCATTATCAACAAGGTCCAGTGCCAGCTCTATATCTTTACCATCCCTGACAATACTATCCACTTCTTTTAGAACTTCCCTGGCTTTTTCTATTGGGACACTATCCAGTACAGGTACAAGTATATTGCCAACTTCCCCTGGAAGAATTTCAAGTACTCCGCCTCCATAACTACGTCCGCATATCTCTGTAAATGCAAAAGAAATACTATTGTAATATGATAAAACTATCCTTTCTGGCATTATCCCGTTATTAAATTTAATTCTATGCATTGTATCTGTTGAAACAGCATCACAACAATTCAATACGAATTTAGGGTATAAATTATTTCTCCTTAAAAAAAATGCATCTGGAACCCATATAGATGGTATACAATACCACCTGTCCCTAATTCTACACTTATATCCTTTATCTTCTCCTCTCTCTTCGCCCTCTTTAATATACTCCTGGTGCTTCTCCGGATACTTTTCAAGTGGTTTATCTGGAAAATCAATTAAATAAGCGGATTTTCCAGCTTTAACATTCTTCTCCCAGTCCTCTTTCCTAAAATAAACACTGTTGGCATGTGAGCTTCTTCCAACCAGAGGCTTTACAACATCCTTAAGCCCATATTCCAAAACAGTGTTTTGTGTAACAGAAAAGTATTTATTATTTCCTGTTGTAATACCAACATTAATAAGTGTTATATCAGATAACTTTTGAAAACGCTGGTCCTTTCTAAGCGTTACGATTAATTCATTCTCTTTGGCACTCATAAAATACTTTGTCCACTTTTCATGGACATGGTTTGTTTTTTGAAAGCCATTTGACTGCAAATCAAGGAAATCTAAATCATCAAGATTATTTAATTCTATAATACGTATACCCTTTTCTTCTGCGCCCTTTTCGCCTATAAAAACTACTATCTCCTGCTCAATATTTGGAAATACAAGTTCCTCAAATGTAAGCAAAGTAATCTTTGACAGTGAGTTTGCAAGAAACAACCTTAAATCTTCTGCGTATGCAACCTGTAACACCTCTGCTGGAATAACAAATGCAATCTTTCCATTATCACTTAAAAGATGTACGCATGCCACAATAAACCCTACCCATGTATTTATAAGTTTATTTGCTTTCATTCCATGCTCTGTAAGTATCTCAGACATTTCAGCCCGCTGTTCTTCTTCAAGATACTGGTACCTTATATAAGGCGGGTTTCCAAGTACCAGGTCATATTGGACTGTATCTTTATTTAACTGGTAATAATGAAAAAAATCCATATTTAAAACATTTATTTTTTCACAATTTCCAATGCGTCCTATAATTTTCTGTACCTCAGATGTCTCAGTTTCAACAGCTGTAAGCTGTTCTCCATCACCGATTAATCCTCTTTCCAAGGCAGCATCAATAAATACCCCGTCACCACAGCTTGGCTCTAAAAAATTATGCAAGGTTTTATCTTTTATAAAGAAATCCACCATTTTCTCTGCAAGCTTAAGTGGTGTATAATATGCCCCTCTCAGTTTTTGCTCTGTACTATCTTTTTTTAAGATCATAATTTTTACCTAAAACCTTAAGCAATAGACATCCTCAATACGCTCTTCTATACGCTTTATCAGTTTAACCTTTTCATTTTCTATCACTTTTCTGGTTGCCTTATCTGGTTTTATTTCTAATTGTCTATTTAACTTATAAACCATTTTTGTACATGAAACAACTTCTTCATATGCTTCTTTTTGTTCTTTTACATTAAAATCCAGCTCTAAAAATGGTATCTTCTTTAACAAATAAGTACCTCTTGCTGTAAAGCCACCTTCAAAGTCACTGCCCATCGTCTGGAGCAGTTTTTCTGTGTATGGATGGTTTAACCACGCCTGTATATATTCCAGTCCATACTGGCTGCCAGGCAGTGCTGCTATTGCACAATAACCAGCAGTCCCGCCTGATGCAACCAGCATATCCTCTGTATCATAAGCATACATTGGCTGCTTGCTTAATACACGCACAATTAATTTAGGCGTATTAAAAAAAGCTGTCAATGCCTGGGTTCTTCCATACTGGTACCAGTTTTCATGTGTTGCGTTCTTTATATCCCGTCCTGTCCCATTGTTGAGGCATTTAGGAACCAGTAAACTATAACATGCACATAAATATTCATATGTTCCAGGATAAAACTCTTTCATTGTAGCAATATCAATTAACACACCCTCTTCTGTATAAGGAAAAATTATTCTTTTATCTGTCTTAAGCCGGGAATATGTTGACATTCCTTTTTCATCTGCCTTGGTTGGCTTAAAATATGGTTTTAAAATGTTCTTTTCAATAGAATATCCACTGCCAAATTTATTAATCTTTACAATATCATCAGTTTCTGAAATAACTTCATCTTCTGAAAACCAGTATACGGGCTCTGGTCTTTCTGCACTTGTCTGGATTCCATTAAAAATTTCAACAACCTCACCTAGTGGCTTTGAATATTCTTCCATTTTAGCTATTATTTTCATAAATTCAATATCTGTGGACAGTCTCCATGGTGAACTGTCCAATACTGAATTTTTAACTATTATATTTTCTTGTTCCTGTCCCGTCCATAAACTTTGTAATGAAGTTACATTTGTATAACACATTTCTGTACTGCATCCATTAATACACAATACAATAGAACTATATATTGTTTTATCTGGAAAAAGCTGCATATCCCCAAAGTCATCCAGTTGTATTATCTTTGTTGAAAGCAGTTTCCGTATTTCCTGCCCAGCAACAATTTTAAAAAATTTATTTGGGACAATATAACACATTAAGCCATTATCTTTTAATAAGTTTAATGCTTGTTCCATAAACAAAAAATATTTGTCAAATTGTTTATACGCTGTTTTAAATTTTTTCTTATAAATTGCAAACTCCTCATCTGTTTCTAATGTATGTATATCTTCTGTTTTAACATATGGCGGGTTTCCAATTATAATATCAAATTTTCTTCCTTTGTTAAATTCTTCCCATTCAAACGGTCTTACAGATTTAAGCAAATCAAATGTTATTTCCCCTGTGCCAAGGTCTTCTCTTGAAATAAGGGAATTACCATTCTGGATATTTCCACTTAAATCTGGAAGAACAGGAACACTTTCATATATTGATGCTGGGGTTTCATCTTCCACCAGCTTAATAAGCAGTGAAAATTTACTAACCTCAACAGCATGTGCATCAATATCCGACCCATATACACATTTAAGCAAAATATTTTTCTTATCAGAAAGCGGCAGCTTCTTTTTGCCATTACCCAGTTCTAATAAATAACCTGGGGTATTTGCCATATACCATTCTACACAATAATCCATAAGATACTGGTAAACTTCTTCCAGAAAAATCCCTGAGCCACACGCAATATCAGCAATCTGTATATCTTCAATTTCTTTTGGTGTCTTACCATTGCAATATGGCCCTAATGTTACTTTTACCATATATTTCACAATCTCTACAGGAGTATAAACCACAGAACGGTATTTATATTCTTTCTTTGGGGCTAATTTAATCTTATCATTCTCTAAAATAAGGCTTTCCGTTAAAAATGCTTCATAAATTTTCCCAAGTATTCCTGGCTCAATAATATGAAATAAGTATGGTGTCTGTGGATAATACAAAGACATAATCATTTCAAAAATAATTTCATTATCCAGGTCAAAAATAATATTGTCACCACCAAAAAGCTCAGAATTATACCTTTTATCTGCCTCTTTAAAAACACGCATTAAAGAATCCTGCAGTTCTGGCTTGCTTTTTGCAGTCTCTTTTAATTTACTATACAAAGGAAGATTCCTGTCTTCACAGATACGAAGGAAAATAATCTGGTTTATAAACTCCTGTACCACATCATTTAAAAAATCAATATCCTTATATTCTGATGAATTATTATATAAATATGTTCCAATTTCTAAACGCCACTGGTTAATCTGCTCTAAGAAAGTATCATCAATTTCTGTAGCATACCTTTCTGTATTCTGGAAATTACTATTCACAAATCCATCAAACTTTCCAGAATACACACTATCTCTTGAAAACAAGGAATAAATCTCATCATATTTCTCTAAATATTCAAGATAATGATAACATTTATAAAGTGAAGTAGTGGCTGTATCACCCTCTTTTGGTTTATTTGTTGTATCAAAAACCATTAAATATTCAAAGTTTGATAATACAGAAATCTTATGTTTTGCGTTCCATCCATAACTTCTTGACTGTATAGCTGGACCTGTTTCTTTCTTAATATTAACTGCAGGTTTTTTTGCTTCAACAAATATTTTAGAAACACCATTTAATGTCAAAGTATAATCTGGTCTTTCAGTTTCATTTGAAAATCTTTCAACTACCACTTCTTTGTATTGTGGTGTTACACCTTTTCTATTGTGTACATCCCATCCAAAACACTCTAACAGAGGACTGATAAACTCATCCCTGCAGTCCTGCTCATTATATTCTTTGGCATTTCTATATGTTTTAATATTTCTTTGGTACTGGGTTATCAATCTTTGCAAATCATCTTTTTTCATAATCATACTCCATACAGCCAGTGAAACGGATATCTACAACCTGCAGACTAATATATGTTATTTTGCTGCCCATAACCTCATAAAAAAAACCTTATAATACCTGCATACTGCCTGTCATATCTTTAATACATAAAGGCAATAACCTTTCTTAATAAGGTTAAATTATTTATAAAGCACTTTTTCCACTTTTTACCCATTCATCAACTTCTGATAACTTAAACTTCCATAGTTTTCCTATCTTATGTGCTGGAATATCTGTTTTCTTTATCCAGTTTCTAATGGTATCCTTTGTTACCCCTAAATAATCTGCTGTTTCTTCAAGACTTGACCATTTATCTGCTAAATCCATCTTATATCCTCCAAACTAAACATCAGCTATTATACTAACCAGTATTTATATTATATATTTCTTTTCCATAAAAGTCAACCATATGTTCTGTAATTTGATATGATTTTATATTATTATTTAGTACATTTTTAAAAACTAATGCAATTTCTAATGTAAATTTATAGAAAACTGATGTCTGTTTAACATTTACCAGGTAAATATATACCATCCATTTTGTTTTTATACTATCAGCTTTTCATTATCCCATGCTGATATAACATTAGATGAGTTTTTCATAACTATTGCTAATTTTTCAGGATATTTACCAGAATCCCAGTTTACTGATAAAAATAATTCCTCTAGTTCCTTTTTTGAAAATTCTTTAATTTCTTTATATATTACAACTATTATTACCACTCCGCTCTAAATAATTTCTAAACAACCAGATATTTCCTTTATACAATGCCATACAGTAAACTACTGGCGGTCATATTATAATATCTTTTCCATTCCATTCAATTTTAACAGCATTTGTTCCATTAACTGCCCAGTCTGTTATTTTTGAAACAAATTTGGGAGTTACTGCCCCAATAATACTAAATGGAACTATATACCTGTTCCACCGTCCATCTGTTTTCCTGCCCTGGAAATAACTTCCCTTACAAATAACATATGATGTTTCAGTTTGTAAAGGGTAGGAAAGTATTGTAGTTTTATCCTTAGAAATTATGTTCAAAATATAATATATGCTGTCACAATCTTGTGAAATATACCAGATATATTCTATACCATTACATATAATTTTCCTTCTTCTTTTTTTACTTACACCCATAAATAATCCCTTATATTTTACTTATAAATTCTTCTACAATACCAGTTTTACACTGTAATTTCAATCTGGTTTCCTTCAATCCCTACAATACAGCTTTCATAATATCCATCACCTGTTGTCCTTGGACCACTGGTAACATTAAAACCATCTTTTTTCAATCTGTCTGTAAGCCTGTCAACTGCTTCTTTACTGCCTGTACTAAAAGCAATATGGACATAGCCCGTACGGTTTAATGTTTTTTCTTCGTCTTCCATACCAGGCTTATTCATTATTTCCAGCCTTGCACCATTATCAAAACTCAAAAAATATGAACGGAAATTTGTAGTCTTATTATGATAACCACTATTAGATGATGCATTAAAATATTTAACAAAAAAATCTCTTGTCTTTTCTAAATTATCCACATACATTGCAATATGTTCTATATTCATAATTTTATTCCTCAATAAATTATATTTAACTTTACTATTTTAAAAACCATATAATCACAATAGCAGACCTAACTAAAGAAAATAACATAATAGCTAAGACGGATTTCATATTTAATTTATTCCTATCCAATGGCTGCTCCTTATCTTCCCCAAAGTTTTATTCTAACATAAACTGTACATTATTTGAATATAAATATTTCTTCTATAGGCACACCGACTACCCTTGAAATATCAACCGCTAATTTAAGTGATGGATTATAGGACGCCTTTTCCAGCCGCATAATTGTTTCCCTGCGCACTCCAGTCTGTGCTGCTAACTGCTCCTGGGTTAATCCTTTTAATTGTCTGTACTTTTTTAATCTGCACTCAAAACCAGGCATATTTTATTCCTCACTTTCATCAATCTGTAAATCATTGTCATAATGATATAACAGAAATTCACTAAGAAATAATTCAAGCGCCAGGGCAAGGGAAACAATAATTATATATGCAATAAATGTATATTCAAGATTTCCCATAAGCCTGCCCTGTCCTAATATTATGGTAGCAATAAAAATAATTGTTAATGTTGTCTTATTTGCTGAAAAATAAGCTTTCATTTTATTTTCTTTGTATCTCTCATCCATAAATGTACCTGACAATTTTCCTTCATAAAAGAAACCAAAAAATCCCAAAAATATAAAAAATCCAAATGGAAAAATAGTTTTATCTATACTATAAGTCCAAAAACCAATAACCCCTGTAAATCCAAATAAACCTAAAAATCCAAGTTTAGGATTAACTTTACGTGTTAATTGTGAAGATGTTTTTTTATATTTATTTTCAGCCACCACTTGTATAAATAATACTACAAGATACACAATATACATAAAAATAAAAATCCCTGAGACAATCATAGGAATGTCTTTTACCCTGAATGTATATCTAGACAAATCCATTGGTACAATAAACCTTGAATCATTGAAAACTATTGTATACCATGATGATACCCCTGTAAATATAACACACAATATACCTAATAAAATTGTAAATCTGTTTTTAGTTTTTTTCATAACTACCCCTCCTAAAGTGATATATTTGTCTCTTAATAGGATAAATATATCACTTCAGGATTATAATGTCAACAAAAAAGATACAAATATATCACAAAACATTTAATAATATGTATCAGGTTTTTTCTGCTATAAAAATATATCTTGCCATTTCTTTACAAAATTCTTCAAATGGCTTACAAGCACACTCTGTCTGGCATATTAACATATCATACCAGTTTCTTTCCCCTGCTTTATAAAAATCTTCCTGGAGTGATATAGCAGCTTCCCTCTTTTTCTTTAATAATTCATAACACTCTCCAGTAATATCAATAACCTTATAAACAATACCATTTTTTCTTAATGCTTTTGCCAGCTCTGTAGAATTTACATCTTCTGTTTTTAGCATAACATCACCTTCCTGGTAACCGCAAAAAAATATACCACCTCTGCGAAGCCATCCCCATATCTGCCCTATAAAAGAAACCATATCTTTTGCAAAATAAATAGAGTCCATAGAAATAGCCATGTCAAAGGAACTGCCAGGATAACTAATTTCACCAATAATTCCCCTTTTAAAATCTGATTTCACAGGATACAAGTCTTTTGCTGTCTCGATTGCATTCCATGAATAGTCAAACCCATGTATATATGCTGCCGTTTTTTGTTGTAAATAACCTGCCATCTTTCCATTTCCACACCCTATATCCAGAATATGAATTTCTTCTTTATTTGGTAAATATTCTAATATTCTGTCTATTTGCTGGACATCACTAAACCCATCCTGGGAAAAATCTTCTCCAAAAGCTTTTTTACAAAACTTCGGAAATACTTCTGATGATTTTGACATTGTATAGAACTTTTCATACTCATTATAAAATAATAATTCCTGTCTCTCCATCTTTTTTCCTTTCAATATAATTAATTTCAAAAAGCTGCCTGTAAATATACAATATTTTACCATAACCTGAAAGTATCCACCACAACATATATAATTAAGTATAAATCCAGATTTGTAATATATTAATGTCTGCTGCCAATATTATTACATAACCAGTAAAAATAATACCTTCAATAACCAAACTGGACATTTTGCAAAAAGCATGCAAAATAGTACCACAAAATCTATAATTTTAGTATAAATTATGCCAGAAATCTTAAATTTAACTATAGTGTGAACTATAACTTTATTTTTCTTATATAAACTGTTATACTTTATATATTATTTTTAATTCACAGACTGGAGCTTATAAATGATTGGAATATATTTTAGTGGAACTGGAAACTCCAAATATGCTTTAGAACTTTTCCTTGATAACTATAATAAAGCAGCCAGGGCTTTCCCCTTAGAAGATAAAAACATTATTCATTATATAAAGGAAAATAAGGAAATCGTTTTTAGTTATTCTGTACAATTTAGCAGTCTTCCTAAAATGTTGAAAGATTTTATAGACCATCATAAACATTTATGGCGTGGAAAAATAATCTTTGTAATTGCAACAATGGGACTTTTCAGCGGAGACGGGGCAGGGATTTTAGCCCGGAGACTGCAGAAATATGGTGCAGAAATTATTGGCGGCCTTCATTTAAAAATGCCAGACAGTATAGCTGATGAAAAAGCCCTAAAACGCCCAATAACCAAAAATAAAGAACTTGTAAAGAAAGCAGAGAAAAAAATATACTCTGCAGTAAAAAGTATAAAAAATGGCAATCCCCCACAAGAGGGACTGGGCTTTTTATGCCATATTGCTGGATTATTGGGCCAGCGCCTGTATTTCCAAAGAAAAACCAGGCATTACTCTGATAAACTGGAAATTAACAACAGAAAATGTATTGGCTGTAGCAAATGTGTCCTGGCATGTCCTATGGAAAATTTAACTATTTCAGATAATATTGCTAAAGCAAACAGCAGGTGTACAATGTGTTACCGCTGCATAAATATATGCCCAAAACAGGCAATTACTCTTTTGGGAAAATATGTTGTCCAACAGGGAACAATAGAAAAATACCTGTAGATTATAATATAACAGGGAAGCAGAAGCTTCCCTTAGAACTGTTTTTTATTTTCATTCCAATGACAATGAAGAAATCCATTGGGCAAGTGCATGTTTCCCCCATAAGTAAGCATCTTCCTCTTCTGGGATAGAGATATATTTACCTGGTACACATTTTCCAGCTGCATTATACTGTTGGAACAAATCAATCTCTCCAGGCCAGCACATAGCTCCATACAGGCTGTCATCTGTTTCCTGCCAGATAAACCATAATGGTTCATCCTCAGCACCATCAGCATCTATCAGCCATAATTTAAGTTTACTGGCAACTTCTTCAACATATTCCTTTGGCATTGCCGTTTCTGAAAGTCTTCTGGACAAGTCTGCCCTTATATTTTTACTTGTGTACTCATAATTAATCATAACATCCACTATAGGCAACAGCAGAAAAAAAGTATCATTATCAAGATTTTCCACCGAATGGTAGGACAGGCATGGCTGATACAGCTCTTTGCCTTCTACTCTGTACTCTACATGGTATCTGTACAACAATAACATTATTTTATTGCCATCTGCAGCAACTATATCAACCGTCTTATATGGTGGAATGTTTTCCTGTCCCTTATTATTCCTTGGCAGCTGGCTGCTCCATTGATACGGATGTGGCAGTTTTTCTGAAAGATATCTCCACAGAAAATGGCAGTGTGGAAATGCGGCGCATAGCCAATATTGCAAAAAAGTCCAGTTTGTCATAGTTATATTATCTGCTTCACTTGATGTATCCATATCTCCAGCATTTTGATATATTATTTTGTAAAAATCCATATCATTCCCCTCAGACTGCACTAAAACTCTATTTTCTAAAGCCATACGCCCTGTAAAATTCATTTAATCCAGCCCATTTTTCTCCCCATAATATCAGGGTTATCTGGCATTTCTGGAAGTTTAACTGTTTCGGAAAAGCCAAAGTATTCATCATTATCCAGCTCTGCAGTCCTGTCTACCCAATACTCCAGCCAGTCTAAAAAGTGGAAAGGCTTTTTGGTTTTTGGGTCATACATAGGGATAATACCAACGTCATTGGCAAGGTCCAAATACCAGACAGTACCATAAGTTGCAGGGTCTTCACTATTAACTACCAGAACACTGTCCATGCCACACCCCTCTGTACACAGTGTAAGCAGGCCATTATCAGCAGCAAATTTTACATCTTCATCATAAAAAGCATCCATTACAAGTAATATAAAACTCCCTTTCCTTAAGTGCTTCCATTTTAGACATAATCCGTGCAATCCGGTCATCATATTGTTTAAAATCCATTGAAATCCCCTTAACAATAGTTTGTTTAACCAAAACCATAATACAATTTTAATAGTTTTACTATTATATATGCTGTATTATAACATAACCTTTAGAATTTTACTATTATATCTTTGTTAATCCTTTTTAATTTTAAAAGACACCCTGGCAGACCTCTTCCAAAACCAAAATAAATTTTTGTGAATAAACTATTGACATACACATATAATGGTGATATAGTGTATAGCAAATTTAATATTTTAAACTGTTGAAGCGGAGATAACGGCAATAATGCCTTTACAGAGAGCCTGTAATGCTGGAACCAGGTAAGAAACAAGTTGTCAAATGGACCGCTGAGGGCGCAGTCAAATGTAATTTTTTTACAAAGTATTCTGCGACGCTGCAGGCAAGCGTATAAATGCCGGGGGTATGTTAGTATCCTGCTAAGTGCATGGGTATACCATGAATCAAGGTGGCACCGCGGATAGTGTCTTACTATAATTTAGTAACTATTCGTCCTTGACAGAGCAATTATTTCTGTCAGGGGCGTTTTTTATTTGTGCAAAACTTCTTTGATAAGAAATATAATTCAAAGGAGTTTTCTTGTTTCTTTTAAGGAGGTAATTAAAATGCTACTTACAAAACTCTAGTGTCTGGCATGACGCCAGAATATAAATTATAATAAGTAAAATAATAAAAACCAGTAAACTTAATTTTAACCATATGGAGGTAATTACAATGAAAACCGAAAAAATCCCTTACAAAATATATCTCAACGAAAACGAGATGCCAAAAGCATGGTATAACCTGCGTGCTGATATGTCCCAGAAACCAGCACCACTTTTAAACCCTGGTACACACCAGCCAATGAAAGCAGAAGAACTTGCAGGCGTTTTTTGTGATGAACTAATTGAACAGGAACTGGATAATGACACACCATTTTTTGAAATTCCAGAAGAAATACGAAATTTCTATAAGATGTACCGTCCATCACCACTGGTACGTGCTTACTGCTTGGAAGAAAAACTTGGTACATCTGCAAAAATCTATTATAAATTTGAGGGAAACAATACAAGCGGCAGCCACAAGCTGAACTCTGCCATAGCCCAGGCATATTATGCCAAGAAACAAGGGCTTAAGGGTGTAACCACTGAAACCGGTGCTGGGCAGTGGGGTACTGCACTTTCTATGGCATGTTCATATTTTGACCTTGACTGTAAAGTATATATGGTAAAATGCTCATATGAACAGAAGCCTTTCCGCCGTGAAGTAATGCGTACTTATGGTGCATCAGTAACTCCGTCACCATCTATGGAAACTGAAGTAGGCAAAAAAATACTTGCTGAGCATCCAGGCACTACAGGAAGCCTTGGCTGTGCCATTTCAGAAGCAGTTGAAAAAGCTGTATCCAGTGATGGCTACCGCTATGTACTAGGCAGCGTGCTTAACCAGGTACTTCTCCACCAGTCAGTTATTGGTCTTGAAACTAAAGCTGCCTTAGACAAATACAATATTAAACCAGATATTATAATTGGTTGTGCTGGAGGCGGCTCTAACCTTGGAGGCCTGATATCACCATTTATGGGTGAAAAACTGCGTGGTGAAGCAGATTACCGCATTATTGCTGTTGAACCTGCATCCTGTCCAAGCTTTACCCGTGGTGTATATGCCTATGATTTCTGTGATACAGGAATGGTCTGCCCTCTTGCCAAAATGTATACACTAGGCAGTGATTTTATACCTTCTGCCAGCCACGCAGGTGGTTTACGCTATCATGGTATGAGTTCTACACTTTCTGAACTGTATCACCAGGGATTAATGGAAGCAACCAGTGTTAAACAAACAGAAGTATTTGAAGCAGCAGAATACTTTGCAAGAATTGAAGGAATCCTGCCTGCACCAGAAAGCTCCCACGCAATCCGTATTGCTATTGACGAAGCAAACAAATGTAAGGAAACTGGAGAAGAAAAAACTATTGTCTTTGGTCTTACTGGTACAGGATATTTTGATATGGTAGCTTATGAAAAATTCCACGAAGGCCAGATGAGTGATTATATCCCTACTGATGAAGAACTTGAAATTTGCCGTAATAAACTTCCAAAAGTTGAATAAACAATACTTTTAGACAATGTGGGCGCCGTATTACAACGACGCCTTTATTAATAGAATTTTTAAACAAGTATTGGTTTAAGTTTATGGCAAATCATATTAACTGGCAGTTATATGCCTAAACCAGTTATATAAATTTCTTTAACAGGAAATGTTATTTTTACTAATCCTGCTGCAACAAACTCACCACATTTTTTCTAAATTTATATAATATTAAACCACATTTTTCTTCTAAAATTATATCTTCATCTTCCTTTGTAATAGATATAGCATAATACACTTTTCTTCATCCCATAATCTTTCCATGCACTCCAGTTCCCTAGCTTCCATATCTGCCCATACTGGAAACTCCTTATGTGGTTTTGCATAAATCTCCCAGTTTTTTGAGATTTCAACTATTGGTTTAACTTCCTCAAAAATCCTTCGCTTGTGGGTATCTTTAATTTATTGTATCATTAAAAATGTAAATCATATATATTTTTTATTGCTTGAGAGGTTAAATCCTTTTGTATTTTGTACAAAATAAATTATTAAAGACATCTGGTAGAAATGCCAGTACAATAGTGATATGCTGGAGATTTCATAAAAAATATAATTAATAATTAAGACAATCAAAAACCGTAATATTTAACTTCTAAAGTAATAATATAATTGTACAACCAATAAAACATATATTGTAAGAATGGAGGTAAGCAGACATGAAAATCCAGGTAGGACAAAATATACGTTCCCTGCGCCGTAAACGCCAGGCCAGCCAGGAAGACTTGGCAGAAACAATAGGTGTTACTGTACAGGCAATAAGCAAATGGGAAACAGGAAAAGCAAATCCAGATTTAATGCTATTGCCAAAACTGGCAGAATATTTTGAAATAACTATTGATAGTTTATTTTATATTAACGAAGATGAAAATATACTGTCAGAAGATTCTGCAAATATTCTAAAACAAAATTCTAGCTGGTGGGCAGGTATCCATGAAGCAGATATGACCACAACCGCCCTGCCCCACTATGGTTTTTTTACACCAACAGAGGATACACTTTGCCTTATGGGTGACATGAGAGGAAAAAATGTACTGGAAATTGCTTGTGGCAGTGGAGATTCTCTTGTCTGGCTGGGAGAAAAAGGAGCAAAGGAATTATGGGGACTAGATATTTCTTCTGCACAGATTAAACGTGCAGATGCATTATTAAAGAAAAGTGGAAAAAAGGCAGATTTATTTGTATCACCAATGGAACTGGACCCAGGATTACCACATAGCCACTTTGACCTGGTATTTTCTATTTATGGTCTTGGATGGTCTATGGATTTAGAAAAAACTATAATCCATATAGCAGAATATTTAAAGCCTGGCGGAAAACTGGTATTTTCCTGGGATAATCCGCTTATGCAGTGTATTATCTCTGAAAATGAAAAACACAGTTTATACCGGTCCTATGTGGAGGAAGAAGAAATTTTATTTTCCAATAATGGAGAAACATTCCACTTACATAACTGGAAATTGTCCACATACTTAAATTGTCTGGCAAAGCATGGATTTCTTATTGAACAGGTAATAGAAGAATCAGATTATAATGAAAATGAAGCAAATATTTTTCAGGAAGGAAAATTTTATTCTGCAGGGAGAGCCAGATTTCTAAATACTGCATTTATTATAAAAGCCCGGAAATTATAATAGCATATAAAAAACATATCTTGTATATAAGAAAATTAAAAAATGCTTAAAATCTTTGTCAAAGCAGTTTTAAGCATTTTTCTTTATTTGTTATCTAATTAAAAATAAATTAAAATTTAGATGCCAGATTAAACACTATAACATTTAGTACTTAAAGTTCTTTTATCAAAATATCACTAATCCATGGAAAGTATTTATTATCTGGATAATAACCAGTTTTCATAAAAATACAGAAACCAACAATAATTTTACCAGTAATAACAGCAAAAACACTTTCCCAGCCAGCCAAGACATGGCATGCCTTTCCAACAAACCTGCAAAATAAGCTATTACAATCCATGAACAAGTTTTTGCACAGTTTATTAATCCATTAAATATAGAAAATTTTTTCATCAATCTTTTCTATTTTCATTTTACATCTTCATTATCAAATTCTTATTGTATACTTTTAGAATTACAATAATCTCCTATTAATGATTTTTTTGAATAATAAAGTAAACTTTTATTTATATTTAAAACGTTTTACTCTTTTTCTCTTTATAAATACTAATAACAGTGCTGATAATACATAACAATGTAAAAAGGCTTGTAAAGTTAATCCAAATATCTCTATATGCTGTTTTGGCTAATTCTTCCTTAAATCCACAAAACCATACATATACAAATACTAATAACTGGGATGGTACATAAGCAATGACGTATCTCAAAATTAATGGTCTTACAGATAACTTTGTACATAATTCAAATGCTATCACACCAATTAAAATAATAATAGCCCTGTCTAATTCATGCCAGTTACCACTTGGATCTTCATAAATACCATTAACCAGATATAAAACACTATTCAATAATGTTGTAATAGTATATATTATTGAATAACCTAATATTATATTTGTCCATTTTCTATTATTCATTTTACTCCTCCAAATTTCTATTTGCCATCTTACCGCCCTTGCTCTTAATATCTGGCTCTTTGATGACAATTACTTTTAAATTCTTTGCTTCAATATGATTTTCTTGCTTACATTATGGATAATAAAGAGAAAAAATTTAACCTAATATTCCTTATTCTTAATTATGCCCTCCACTCTCCTTTATTTTTTTTAAACTCTGGTTTGCACGTTTTACATCATGGAATAATGAAATATAATATACAACTACCCCTATCAAATATGGAACTGTGAAAGACCAAAACATATCTTTGTAAGCATCTTCATGCAGTGGATGAAAACGCCCAGAAAGCCATGTAACCAGCATTACTAATGCAACCAACACTACATATTGCACCACAATACAAAGTAACAATGGATATTCTTGAAACCGGTAATGCTGAGAAAGCACAAATGTTGCCACCAATGATAAAAAAAACATTACTAAAAGATTTTCCTGATAATTTCCAAAAATATCCTGTACAATAGCCTCCAATATAATCTTGCCAAGAGAAAGTATTGTGTAAACTGCACATACAATACCAAAAAAATTATGTTTGTCAATAATCTTCATAACACACCTCCTGTATATGCGCTAAAGCACTCAAAAAAGATTTCTTATATGTCCTGTTGAGAATTAATATTTCGCCGTTATCCATAAGTAGTTTAAGCCGCATGTTTAAATCTGCTTTCACCTGGTTCACCTTATACAGATTCACAGTCATGGATTTCCCAATCTGCACAAAACCATTCCCCTCAAAACTATCCAGAAAATACCGCATACTGCACTCTAGCTGGTACACTTCTTTTTCCTGATAAGCAAAAAGTTTCCTGTCCACAACTTCCAGATAATAAATACTGCCTGGATGAAGTTTGTAAAGAACATTTTCCTTTTTCCCCATAATGCCTTCAAATGAGGAAAAGAAATCCCTGATAATTCCTATCTTCTCCGTTTCTTCCCGGAAATGTACATCAACATGGTCTTCCTTCAAAGCAGGTTCTTTATAGTATTGTATTTTCATTTTAATACTCCTTATCTGCCTAAACAACTTTCCTCTTCATTATCCAGTTCTTATTATAACAAATCTATATCCAGTCTCAAGTCATTCATGCGCATGTTACAAATAGAAATGTGTATGCTGCATACAAATTAATAATTATTAAATACCTTAAATATTAAAAAACATTTTTAGCCAGAATATTTTTAGCAGATGTATAAGCCAGAATTTTATACAATGGTATAGTAATCCCAAAGCCAAGCAATATTTTACTAATAAAAAACGCTGAAAAATTAAATAAAATTACGGCTGTGGTGTTATCCGGACCCCATAAAACGGGCGGTGCAACCTGTAATTTACATTTAGAACTTCCATAATGGTGGTCTTTTAAAAATAAAATTGGTATAATTAACACAAACAAAAAATTCAGATTGGAGGATATATTATGACATTAGGTGATAAATTATCAAAAATGAGAAAAGAGAACAATTATACACAAGAACAGCTTGCAAATGTCCTCAGAGTATCCAGACAAGCAACCAGCAAATGGGAAAGTAACATTACATATCCAGAAACAGATAAACTGGTACAGATAAGTAAACTTTTTAATTGCACAACTTGATTATCTGCTTCTAGAATAAGAAACGGTTGCAGAAAAAGAACAGGACAGTTTTGGAAATTATACTTTACCAGTTAACCATATATTCATTGAGTCACCTATTACTAAAACTCTGGTTTCATGTTTTAAAGTAACCACCATTTACTGTATTTAGATTTATTATACATGATACATTTCTTCCGCCAATGCCACAGCATTTTTATCACATAATTTTCCGGTTTACAACAGATGCTTTTAGCCATACCAACCATTTTCACAATTTTAATACCTTT
>ERZ778516.1259-NODE-1259-length-19676-cov-4.919627_pt1 | contig 19676 bp, 16 predicted proteins | sample MGYA00510342_ERZ778516 | MGnify/ENA primary metagenome ERZ778516 (study PRJEB29527, sample SAMN07138961) | mouse gut metagenome | material: feces | host: mouse | place: China:Nanjing | collected 2016-01-25 ... | reverse complement strand
TACTTTCAACCTGCCCCTTAATAATCGTTATAGGTGTTTTTAATTCGTGAGAAGCAGTAGCAAAAAAATATTGCTGTTGTTTGTTCAAATTTTCGATATGCTTCATATCTTCCTTTAACTGTTTATTTGCAGATTCAAGTTCATTCATAGTATTAGATAATTCTTTTGACATGGTATTTAAACTATTTGTAAGTATTCCGATTTCATCAGTACGCTTCACATTACATTCCCATGTCATATCCAATTTTGCCATACGTTTTGAAACCTCACTGAGTTCAACAACAGGCTTCGCAATTAAACGACTGCAAATCCAAGCTCCAAAAAAAGAAACAAAGAAAATAATGATTAAAAGAAAGGGCAATAACTTCAATAGGGCATTTATCAACTCATGACTTGAGGAAATAGGAGCAATGACATTAAGTATATATGTTTCCACTCTATCAGAAAATTGAATTTCTTGAGCAAAAGATAACATTTCTGTTTTGTTCGACGAAGTTTCAGAAGAAATTCCATACTGATACTTTTGCCCGTCAACTTGAAATACAATCGTTGCTTGATTATCTGAACAGAATGTTTCTATTATATCTTTTGAATTTTCAAATTTTGTTTTAGAAAGTGTATCTGTCAATTCTTCGATTTCTGCATTTATACTTTGTGATGATACAGCTACATAACTTTTAGGCAGGCAAAACATAATACTTCCATAAATAAGAAAACTACATAAAATCAAAGAACCTGCAATCCACAAGAAAACTTTTATACTTAAACTGTTTTTAATTTTCACTTTCAAATTTATATCCCACCCCTCGTATCGTATGAATACATTCTGTATCTAATTTGCGTCGTAAATTCATAATATGTATATTTACTGTCTTTTCGTCGCCCATAAAATCATATCCCCACACCTGCTGTATAAGAATATCTCTAGTAAGAACTTGGTTCTTATGGTTTAAAAAAGTTTGTAAAAGCTCAAATTCAAGCTGTGTCAAATTTACGGGAACATTATCTTTATACACCTCATGACTATCTACATGAAGCTCTATCCCTTGAGCTGATAGTACCTTTTGCTTTTCTGATTTTTCTTTGAATCGTCTAAGCACAGCTTCAATTCTCATTAAAACAAGTTTGAGGGAAAATGGCTTTGTAATATAATCATCAACTTGCAATTCAAACGCTCGTATCTGTGCTTCTTCTTCGTCCATAGCGGTAAGCATAATAATCGGAATTTTGGACTCTTTACGAACCAACTCACATACGGCGTACCCGTCTATTTTAGGCATCATAATATCTAACAAAATAAGAGAAAAGGACTGTGTATGAAAAAGGGAAAGTCCCTCTAATCCGTCGCTTGCCAATGAAACTTCATACCCTGCTTCAATTAGCAGTTCATATAAAACCGATTGTATTGCCTTTTCATCTTCAATAATTAATATATGTTCTTTCATTCAAAAACCACCTATGAATTTTATGATTAAAGCAATTCTACCATAGAATTATTTAGATTTGATTTAAAAACAAAAAAATATCTATTAAATAAAAGCGTACAATTCCTATAAAATGCACGCTTTACTTGACATTGAAATAACAGATACAAAACTTATGGTTGTCGTTAATAGCTGTTATTTTCTTCAATTAGTTGTTTAAAATGTTCTTTTTTCTTCTCTGGAAGTTGATTTAAAAATTCTTCCAGCCAGTTTTCTTCTTCAAAAACTCCCTCGTCCTCATAATACTCTGGATATTTCAAATATATTTCATGCTCTCTTCCTTCTTGTTCTTCGTCAGCTTGTGTTAAGTCCATATATTTTCCAATAAGGAATTGAAGATATTGACTATACCCAAGAGAACCAACTAAATAAGTAATCCGTTGATAGTCTTTTAATGTCATTTTTCTTTTCCCACTTAAAAGGTCATGGTCGTAAGAAGAACAAACTTCTAAAAATTCCTGCTCCTGCATTTCTGCTTTTTTCACCATACACGCTCCGTATTTACTAAAATTTTAAATTCTTGCTAACTACACAAATAAATTCTTCTGGACTAGGTATCTTATTTCCAAATAAACGTTGAAATTCCGCTTGCTTGTTTGGGTCATCACTATTTCTGGCTTCATCAATAGCATATTGCATTTCTCTGGGAATATCAGTTACCGAACAGCCATTTATCTTAGCCATTCTTTTTATAAGCTCTTTGCTATCCTTTTTATGAAATCTTAACATATGGACATCCCCCTTTTACATTTATATTTTTCCATATCCTTAACTTTTTAGCCTGAATATATACTGTATGAATTGTTCATTTATACAAAGTATTATATTACACTCTACGAATGGTTACAAACTGAACCACTACCGGCTAAAGCCGGTAGGTTCAGTTTGCTGCTAAAGCAGCCTAAAGTGTTCGCCCTAAATGTTATCTTTTTCCATTTACTTCTTATCCTATTTCAAAGTTATCAGAGTTGCTTTTCTCTTGTAGGTCTTGATTTTGAATGTAGGCTTTAATTATTTCATACGTTACATTTCCAGTACTTGCCACAAAATATCCCCTTGCCCACAAATGCTGTCCCCAGAACTGTTTGTTCAGTTCCTTATATTCCATCTGTAGTTTTCTTGATGTATTTCCTTTGATATATTGTACCAGCTTGCTTGCTGACAGATGCGGTGGTACTGATACCAGCAGATGTATATGGTCACTTCCTACATGACCTGCAAGTATTTCTACTTCATTACTTTGACAGATGATTCGGATAAGTTCCCTTGTCCGAATGGCTATCTGTCCAGTTATCACCGGTTTTCGGTATTTTGTTATCCATACTAAATGATATTTAATATCATATGTGCAATGGGACGATTTTCTGTAATTTTCCATTCTATTCACCTCAAGTTTTAGTATCTCTACTTTTCTTTATTTTAAACTTGAAGTTATAGGGTTGACCTTAAGGCGAGGGTTTTAACCCCATTATACAGACAATAAAATATAATAGTTTTATTAGATAGAACGAATAAGTGTTTCGTTCTTTTTAACTTAAATTCATTTGAAGCTCATTATCTCTCCATGTCCTTTTTATATCATCATGTAAGATATTAATCTGTGTACACATCTATGCGCTTTAATATTTTCAGTCAGTCAAATCAGTATAGAAAGATAATGGCTTCGTCAACAGTTACCTTTTGATGGTCTATTTTTTTCTAAACCAGTCAAAAAACCATTCTAACCAGTCAGTCGAAAAAAATGTCATAGTTTCCTCTTTCCATGTGCACATCATTTGAAATTTGTTCGAACATTTATCAATAATAATATCTATCAATAGATATGTCAATAAGCTCTGCACCATCTCCTGTTTTTCTACATCATCTTCCGTTTTTTATATTTATTAATAAATATTCATATCTATCATAGTCAAAAATTCTTCTCCTAGTTCTTCCATCTCCAGATTTCCATGATACTTTTCCACGCATTCCCTGACATTTTCCATTCCAATTCCATGATTTTCCATGTCCTCTTTTGTTGTAAGATATTTTCCATTCTTTTTCTTTCGCTTCCCTTCATAATCATTTTTCATATAAATCATCATCACATTATCTTCATAACCTACTGTCAGTTCTATACGTCTCTGTCTGCTGCTTTTTGCCGCTTCTATTCCGTTTTTCAAAAGATTTGCAAAAATCACACAAAGGTCATAGGAAGATACCACAGAGTCTGCCGGCATTTGTCCCTTTATTTTTAACTGGATTCCCAGCTCTTCTGCTTGTAACATATATTGATTTAATATCACATCAACCTCTTTATTATGTACAGTTACCCTCTTTTCCTCCATGTGTGTCTGAACATTTATCTCTTTTATATATTCTTTTAATTTCTGATTTCCTTCTGTTTCACAATATTTTTGTATTATCAGCATATGCTCTTTCATATCATGGCGAAATTTCCTGATATCCTGCTCTCTTTTCTCCAGATAATTGTATTGTTCCTCCTGCATTTTTAAAAGTCGCTGATTAAATGCTTCTTTTTCTCTATAATTATCTCTGGATATTGTAAGTGCAATCAGCATAATCATAGTTCCATACATAATCATTCCTATTAAAATGATATCCAAATACAGATATGTATTTACTCCTCTGTCTCCTAAAATAATCCACATATATCCCATAATATAAGAGTATCCCCATCCAAGTATAAAAAAACAGAAAAAATATTTCCAATTCATATGAATGATTTTGTTTCTGTTGATTTTCAATACTGTTTTTCCAAAAATGATTTCTGTAAAAATAGTAATTCCAGAAATCAAAAACCGAACCCATATACTGTTATTGCCAACAGTATCAAAAAACACCCATACAATAATTTTAGATATTCCATCAAATACTCCAATGACTGATGAAAACCAAAAACTCATAAAAATAATTTTTATTACTTTATCCTGAAAAAGAACTTCCATTTCCACAATAATAAAGATTAAATATACTGGAAAATTATTCCCATTTCCATATACAAGCCATGCGGCAAATCCTCCCACTCCCAACAATACCAGCACATATTTCCATTTACCTTCTCTTTCATGTATTCCAAACAGCCACCGGAATGCAAGATAAAACTTTATAATTTCAAATATATATTCAATTCCATTTTGTAACAATTTCATTTTTTACTTCCGTATCTTCACACTATTGATTTATCTGTTTCAGTCTCCATTCATATAATTTCATCATAAGCTCTTTCCTCTTTTTCACCCCTAATGAAACCTTTTTTCCATTCTTTAAAAAGATTTTTTTTGCTGCTTCGATTCCATCTGAACTTACTTTTTCCACCCAATCCAAATTTACCAGAACAGATTTGTTACTGCGGTAAAATCCATCTTCTTCCAGCCGTTTAGTCAGTTCTGTAATTTTTTCCTCTGCTGTATAATCCTGTTTCGTTGTATGAAAAATTACCTTTCGTTCCTGTTTGATTGTTTCAATATAAATAATATCTTTATATACCAGCATTACTTTTCCCTGTTTTGGAACATGAACCTCTATTGTCTGATATCTCCGAAGTTTTGTCAGAGCATGTTCTAATCCCTCCTGCATCTCTTCTTTCAAATTATCCTTCTCAATAAACCGAAATGCCTCTACTTTATAACCTTCTCTACAATATTCTTTATATGAGGTTACAATCATAACAATACTCTTGGAAAACTGCGATTTATACTCTATTGTCGCTTCAAGACCGCTGATTCCATTTAAATAAATATCCATAAATACAATTTGATACTCTTTTCCGGCCTCTAAAAATTCCTCCGCAGAACTGTAAATTTCTATCTCTGTTTGCTTCTTTTTTAAGGTTTGCTGTATCACATTTTTCATTTTTTCTGTCCATTCTTTTGCATCTTCTACAATTGCAATGTTCATCTTCATACCTCCTCTTCTGCAATTATAATATTTATTTTCATACTTTCTTATATATTATACAACATATTCCAAAAAAAGTTGTCAGGAAAATGTGAACATTTCATAATTATTCCATATTTTTTGTCTTTGATAATAAAATTTCCTGAATATGTTGTGATGTACCTGTTTTTCTGATATAATATTAAAATATGAGTTATACATCACTATACCATAATTAATGATTCGGAGGAAAACAGCCATGAAACTTTGGGGCGGACGTTTCACGAAGGAAACGAACGAGCTGGTGCATAATTTTAATGCATCTTTATCATTTGACCAGAAATTATACAAACAGGATATCGAGGGCAGTATTGCCCATGTGACAATGCTTGCCGCAGTGCATATCCTGACAGAAGAGGAACGAGATAAAATTGTTGAAGGTCTGAAAGGCATACAAACAGACATTGAAAACGGAACCTTGGAATTTACAGAAGAGCATGAGGATATCCATTCTTTTGTAGAGGCACATCTTATCGAAAGAATCGGCGATACCGGAAAGAAGCTTCACACAGGCAGAAGCAGAAATGACCAGGTAGCACTGGATATGAAACTGTATACAAGAGATGAGGTAATTTCTGTCAATGAATTGCTAAAAGAGCTTTTAAATGAATTACATACAATTATGAAGCAAAATACGGAAACATATATGCCCGGCTTTACTCATTTACAAAAAGCACAGCCGGTAACTCTGGCACATCATATCGGTGCATATTTTGAAATGTTTAAGCGTGACAGGGGCAGACTGCATGATATTTATGAAAGAATGAATTATTCTCCTCTTGGAGCAGGCGCACTTGCCGGTACTACCTATCCGCTTGACAGAGAACAGACGGCTTCTCTTATGGGATTTTATGGACCTTCTTTAAACAGTATGGATTCCGTTTCTGACAGAGATTATCTGATTGAATTTTTAAGTGCATTGTCAACGATTATGATGCACCTGAGCCGTTTCTGTGAAGAAATTATTGTATGGAATACAAATGAATACCGTTTTGTTGAAATTGATGATTCATACAGTACCGGCAGCAGTATTATGCCACAGAAGAAAAATCCGGATATTGCAGAATTAATCCGAGGAAAGACCGGACGTGTCTATGGGGCACTGATTTCCATACTTACTACTATGAAAGGACTTCCGCTTGCATATAATAAAGATATACAGGAAGATAAGGAATTTACTTTCGATGCAATTGATACCGTCAAAGGATGCATCTCTCTTTTTACTGGTATGATAAAAACAATGAAATTCCGAAAAAATGTTATGGAAGCAAGCGCAAAAAACGGTTTTACCAATGCGACAGATGCAGCCGATTATCTGGTAAATCATGGAGTACCTTTTCGGGACGCACATGGAATTGTAGGACAGCTTGTTCTGTTTTGTATTGATAAAAATATTGCCTTGGATGATATGAGTCTGGAAGAATTTCAGGCAATCAGTCCAGTATTTCAGAAAGATATTTATGAAGCTATCAGTATGAAAACCTGTGTGGATAAACGTATGACCATTGGAGCTCCGGGACCGGAGGCAATGCGGAAAGTGATTGAACTGAATGAAAAATATCTAAAAGAATAATTATTTATACTAGATTAGTGCGATTTTTAAAACTGACCTTTTGACATCTCAATTCTCTTAACTAAAATACAGTCATACAAAGATATCCGCAAATGAGATAATTTGTATGACTGTATTTTAGTTATATAATTATTAACTATATTAGTTCTGTAATTTCCAAAAAGTTTTATTCCTTCTGTGTCACATGTACATCGAGCTGATTATATGGAATTTCGATTCCCGCTTTATCCAGCTCCTTCTTTAGCTGCTCATTCATTCTAAAATATGCATCCCAGTAATCTTGTGTTTTTACCCATACTCTTAGTACAATCGTAACCTCACTTTCCGCAAGCGCCTTGATTCCCACAAAAACATCCTCTTCTGCAAGCTTCGCAGGCTCCTGCATACCGACTGACCGAACTGTTTCCTTCGCTTTTTCCATATCACTTTCATAACTTATGCCAACTGTGATATCCACCCTTCGTTTTTCAAAGGCAGAAGCATTGGTAATATGCGTATTGGATAAATTTCCGTTTGGAATTGTAATCAGCTTATTATCCGGTGTTACTATCATGGTATAAAATAAATCTATCTTTTGCACTGTTCCCTCTGTTCCACTGGAGCCGTCTACAATATAATCTCCCACTTTAAAAGGCTTGATTAACAGAATCAGCACACCACCTGCAAAGTTGGAAAAGCTTCCCTGCAATGCAAGACCAATTGTTAAACTGGCAGTGCTTAACAATGCCACAAAAGAGGTTGTCTGTATTCCCACTTGATTGCAGAGGATAATAAACAATATAAAATATAAAATTGCTCTTATCAGAGATATAAGAAATTTCTGAACACTGATTTCAATATTTGCTCTTTTGAAAAACTTTTTTACGATTTTCATCAGAATGCCAATCACGATTTTTCCAACTGCAAAAATGGCAATTGCAATACAAACATTAATACCAAACGCAATTATTTTTGGAAGATATTTTTCCAATGACTGAATAAAATTATTTGCGTTTTCCACAGCCTGATTTAGATTATCCGTTATCTCTGCCTCTACACTGGAAAGCGCATCTAGTTTTGTACTTTCTGTACTCTCCGAAAAGGCAAATAATATCAGCGATTTCATTTTACTGGTCCTTCATATTTAAAGATAGATACCGATACAGGTCCCAGTTTAATCGAAATCGTATTTTCTCTTCCGTCACATTCCTCTGGTTTTGAAATTACTGTTTTGGAATTTACCATTCCGAACCCTCCGAAACTGTCATCATCGCTGTTTAAAATTTCTCTGTACTGCCCTGCCTCTAGTACGCCGAATTTATATCTGGCATGAGGTACAGTATCAAAATTACAAAATACATAAAGAGTGTCCTCTGGCTTTGTGCCTTTTCTGATAAATGCACAGATACTCTTTTCATGAGTAGAACAGTTTATCCATTCAAAGCCCTCCGGACTCTGGTCAAGCTCATGCAGTGCAGGCTCCTCTGTATACAATCTGTTTAATTCCTTTACATAATTCTGAACAAATTTATGTTTTTCATCTAAAAGGCTTTTCCAGTCAAGCTCTCTCTCCTCGCTCCACTCGCGGTATCCACCGAAGTCCTGTCCCATAAACAGCAGCTTCTTTCCGGGATGTGTAAACATAAAGGTATAGGCGGCTCTCAGATTAGAAAAGCGGATATCCTCATCAGCGCCCGGCATCTTGCCAATCATGGAACCTTTCCCATGTACTACTTCATCATGAGATAATACAAGAATAAAATTTTCGCTGTATGCATATACCATGCTGAAAGTTAAAAGATTATAGTTGTCTTTTCTGTAATATGGGTCACATTTCATATAATTGGTAAAATCATTCATCCAGCCCATATTCCATTTCAAATCAAAGCCCAGTCCGTCTTCTTCCGGTGAACCTGTTACTTTTGGCCATGCGGTAGATTCCTCTGCGATAATCAACGCACCTCTGGTACGTTTTTTAAACTGGGTATTTAACTGCTGCAAAAATGCGATAGCATCAAGATTTTCATGTCCTCCATACATATTTGCCACCCATTCTCCGTCATTTTTTCCATAATCAAGATACAGCATGGAAGCGACTGCATCCATACGGATTGCATCTGCATGATACTGTTCTGCCCAGAACAGCGCATTTGCTGTTAAAAAGCTTTTTACTTCCGGTCTTGCATAATTATAAATCAAAGTTCCCCAGTGAGGATGCTCACCCTGTCTTGGGTCCTGATGTTCATACAGGCATGTCCCGTCAAATCTTGCAAGCCCAAATTCATCTTTTGGAAAATGTGCAGGAACCCAGTCAAGAATCACACCGATTCCCTTAGAATGCATATAATCCATAAAATATGCAAAATCCTCTGGATTTCCATAGCGGGATGTCGGTGCATAATACCCTGTAACCTGATAACCCCACGAACCGTCAAACGGATGTTCCATTACAGGCATAAGCTCAATATGAGTATAATGCATATCAAGCACATATTCTGCCAGAAGAGGAGCAATCTCCCGATAAGTATAAAAGCTCTCTTTCTCCTCCACTCCTTCAATCTCCGGCTTTTTCCATGAGCCTAAATGAACCTCATAAATCGACATTGGAGTACTTTCAAGTTTCTTTTTCTCCCTCGCCTTTATCCATTTTTCATCTGTCCATTTAAAACCGCTGATATCTGCGGTTATTGATGCATTATCCGGCCGCTTCTGCGCCAAGAATGCATAAGGGTCCGCTTTTAAAACTACCTTTTCTCCATACTGTCTGATTTCATACTTGTACAATTCGCCTGTGGAAATTTCAGGGATAAACAATTCAAAGACACCCGTATCATCGATTTTGTTCATCATATGCCTGCGTCCGTCCCACTGATTGAAATCACCTACTACGCTGACACGTTCTGCAAATGGCGCCCATACGCCAAAGGTCATGCCTTTTACACCCTGTATTTCTGCCGGATGTGCGCCAAGATATTTGTAGATTTCATAATTCACGCCTGCATTGAATTTTTTCAGCTCCTCTATTGGAAGCACATTGTCAAACTGATAAGGGTCATAATATGTGACAGTACTGCCGTCTTCAAATTCTGCGATTACATGATACAGTCCTTTATTTGTCCCCGATACAAGCAGTGCAAAAAAATTCTCATCCATTTTTTCCATTGGGAGAAGCTTTTTTTCTTTGTCAAATCTGATAGATACAGATGTAGCATCCAATACAAATACCTGTATCAATGTCTTTTTACCCTTTCGCTCGCTTGGTCCCAGAGTACATCGTGGACAGTCAATATCTGCATACTGCAGCCCTTCAATATCTGCCCAGTTCATTAAATCGTTTAAGTTTTCTTTCATATAGTAAACCTCCAAAAAATATTTGCGCAGAGCATCATGCTTCGCTTAATGATATTAGTCATCAAACCTTGTTTGATGACATTATATCATGAAAACAGGAATCTGTCTATTTACTTCTTACAAAACCTTTCATAATACATGTTCTGCAATTCTAATCATTCATGTATTTTAAAGAAAAAATCTGCATACAAATTTCTCAAGATATGCCTGGTCCCATATTCCCATCATCTCCCTTGCGGAATGCATGGCAAGTACAGGAACTCCGATATCAACCGAGCGCATTGGAAGATATTTATTTGCAATTGTTCCAAGAGTGCTTCCCGTTGTGCCGTCGGAGCGAACTGCATATTTTTGATATGGGATATCAGCAGCCTTGCATATCTGTTCTGCAATGGCGATAGATTCGCTGTCTGTTGCATAGGACTGCGACGAAGCGCGTTTTATTACAATTCCATGATTTAAAAGATTGATATTTGTAGGGTCTGACTTTTCCGGCCTGTTCGGGTGAAATCCATGTGCGACGTCTAAAGACAGTAAAAATCCGTTTAAAATTTTATCAATATAGCTTTCTCTGTCCATTCCAAGAGTCAGATATATTTTTTCCAGCACCATGGATAAAAGTCCGGAATCTGCGCCCTGTTTTGTCCTGCTTCCAATTTCTTCGTTATCAAATAATGCGATAAAATTAATACCGGATACAGGCTGAGTGTTGATAATTCCTGAAAGGCATGCTTCTATCGAAGTTGTGTTGTCAAGTCTTGGAGCAGATATAAAATCATTATTCAGTCCGAATACACAGCCCTCCTCTGCATTATATACATATAATTCAAAATCAAGAATATCCTCTGTCTTTACTCCGGATTCTTCTGCAAGATACTCTATAAAAAACCGGTTTGTATTTATAGTTTCATCCAGCATTCCGCAGACTGGCAGCATATCTGTCTGTTTATTCAATTCTGTACCTTTATTTATTTCTCTGTTTAAATGAATCGCCAGATTTGGAATCGTAAAAAGGGGCCGTTCAAAATCTATGATTTTCTTTTTTGGCTGATACAGATTGCTGCTTTTCATTGTAACTTTTCCTGATACAGATAACGGTCTGTCCAGCCACGTATTTAGAATAGCACCACCATAAACTTCAGTATTTACTTTTTCATACCCTTTTACTGCTATTTCAGGATTTAGTTTGATATACAGGCAGGGATGGTCTGTATGGGCGGCTGCAATTTTTAACATTCCTTCAAAACTTTCTCCTATGGTAAATGCAAATAGTCCCGAATCATATATGTTTATAAAATATTTTCCTTCTTTTTCAAGAGTCCATTTTTCATTCAGGCTTAATTCGTCAAATCCACGCTGATACAAACGGTTTATGGCGTTAGAAACAGCAGTAAAGGAACAAGTTGATTTTGATATGGTATTTAATAAATTTTTGGCTGTTTTTTCTATTTTCATAAGATTTCCCTCCTAAAAAATATTTCTTGCTTCTCGATTTCTGACATAAATTCTGCTTGGTCTGTGGGCCCCTTCCGTTTCCATTTTATCTGTTTCCAATACAAATTCTTTGATTTTTTTTCTAAAATTTGCTTTATAAAGTGATTTTCCTAAAAGAATCTCATATATTTTCTGTAATTTGGGCAGAGTAAATTCTTCGCCTACAAAATGAAACGGCATACAGGTATATTCTGTTTTATTTCTTATACGTTCTCTTGCATACCTTAAAATTTCTTTATGGTCAAAAGCAATCTTTTTATCTCCCTGAATAATATCTTCCAAATCATAAAATCCAGCCCGAAGCACTCTTTTTCCCGCCTTTATATGAATCTTTTCAAAAGGAAGCAATGCCATATAAGAAACGGAAATCACTCTGGTGCGCGGGTCCCTGTCTATCGCACCCCATGTGTAGAGCTGTTCTAAATATACCTCATCCATAACACCGGCTTCTTCCCGAATTCCTCTTAACGCTGCCTCGTCCAAGGTTTCATCTACTCCTACAAATACTCCCGGCAGAGCAGGCATACCCTGAAAAGGCATCTCGCTTCTCTCTATCATAAGAACCTTCAATTTGTCATTTTCTATGGTAATAAGCAGAAAATCTACTGCAACACAAGGCTTTTCGTAAATATCAGACCGGTATTCCGATAAAAATGCTTCTTCCCTGTTTTTATCCATTTTTTTCCTCCTTTTTCGTAAATCAACAAAAGCAGACCTGCCTGTAACTGCAAATCTGCTTTTGTTAAATAATCAGTGTTTATATCAGTTGTGTTTGTAAAATCATATATTTTTATTCTACTGCTTTATTTTACAACGCGAACCTTTATTACTCCATTTATAGATTTAATTTTATCTATTGCCGCTTTTGTTACCTCAGAGTCAAGGTCCAGCAGTGTATATGCATAATTTCCTTTGCTCTTGTTTACCATCTCGGAAATATTTATATTGGAAGCTGCCATGGCACCGGTAAACTGTGAAATCAGATTCGGGATATTTTTATGGCAGACAGCGATTCTTCCGGCCTTTGTACATACACCCATATCACAGGAAGGATAATTAACTGAATTTTTGATATTTCCATTTTCAATAAAATCAACAATCTGCTTTACTGCCATTACTGCGCAGTTATCCTCCGATTCCTCTGTTGAAGCTCCCAGATGTGGAAACGCAATAACTCCCTTCATGTTTGCCGATTTGGCATTTGGAAAATCAGTTACATAATGTTTTACCTTTCCTTCGGCAAGAGCCTCAGCCATATCATCATCATTTACAAGAAGGTCTCTTGCGAAATTGATAATAATGACTCCCTGTTTCATCATGGAAATAGATGCCTTGTTAATCATGCCCTTTGTATCATCAAGCAATGGCACATGAACAGTAATAAAATCACACTGGCTGTATACTTCCGCATTGGTTTTTACAAGCTTTACTTTATGAGAAAGATTTAATGCGTTTGCAACGGAAAGATATGGGTCACAGCCGATTACCTTCATGCCAAGTGCTACTGCTGCATCTGCAACCAGCACGCCTATGGCTCCAAGACCAATTACGCCGAGTGTCTTGCCCTTGATTTCTGTTCCGGCAAATGCTTTTTTTGCCTTTTCCATGCTTTTATTAATATTCCTGTCTTCCTTATTATCTGCCACCCACTGCATACCGCCTCTTAAATCTCTGGAAGCAAGCAGCATACCGGCAAGAACCAGCTCTTTTACACCATTTGCATTTGCACCCGGAGTATTAAATACTACAATTCCTTTTTCGGCACACTTCTCAAGCGGAATATTATTGACGCCTGCTCCGGCTCTTGCCACTGCGGTCAGACTGTCAGAAAGCTCCAGTTCATGCATGGATGCGCTCCTTACAAGCACTGCATCTGCTTCTGCAAAGCTGTCCGTTGTGCCAAACGTATCCGGCAGCAGACTCATTCCTGCTTTTGCAATCGGATTTAAACAATTTACTTTTACCATTTTTGTTACCTTCTTTCTTAGATATTATCATTTATTAGATATCACAGCACCAGAAACTATCCTTCACGATTCCCTGTCGGGAATCGCTCAATCGGCTGTAATATTTGACAAAAGGAAGAAAAATTAACAGTTTTCCACTTCAAACTTTTTCATAAATTCTACTAATTTTTCAACTCCTTCTATCGGCATTGCATTATAGATGCTGGCCCTCATTCCACCAACAGTTCTATGTCCCTTCAGATTTTCAAAGCCGGCCTCTTTTGCTTCTTTTACAAACTTTGCATCCAACTCAGCATCTCCTGTAACAAATGGAACATTCATAAGAGAACGGTCCTCTGGAACAACTGTACCTTTAAAAAGCCTGCTCTCATCCAGATAATCATAAAGAATCTTTGCTTTTTTCTCATTCAGCTCTTTCATGGCCTGCAATCCGCCCATTTTCTTTATCCATTTAAATACCTTGCCACAGATATAAATTCCATAGCATGGAGGTGTATTATATAACGAATCTGCATCTGCATGAGTTTTATATTTCATCATGGTTGGTGTACCCGGAAGTACATCTTCTGTAATCAAATCTTCTCTGACAATCGCAATTACAACACCGGCAGGTCCGATATTTTTCTGTACACCACCATAAATTACACCATATTTTGAAACATCTACGGGCTCTGATAAGAAACAAGAAGAAACATCCGCTACCAGCGTCTTGCCTTTTGTATTTGGAAGTGTTTTATATTTTGTACCATAAATGGTATTATTTTCACAGATATATACATAATCTGCATCCTCTGGAATATCAAGGTCCGAACAATCCGGAATATAGGAAAATGTCTTATCCTCCGAGGAGGCAACCTTTACAGCTTCACCATATATCTGTGCTTCCTGATATGCCTTTTTCGCCCACTGTCCTGTTACAATATAAGCAGCCTTTTTATTCTTCATAAGATTCATTGGAATCATTGCAAACTGAAGAGATGCGCCGCCCTGAAGGAACAGCACTTTATAGTTGTCAGGGATATTCATGATATCTCTTAAATCCTGTTCAGCCTCTTTAATAATTGTATCATATACTTTTGACCTGTGGCTCATTTCCATAACAGACATACCACAGCCCTTATAATCGAGCATTTCCTCCGCAGCTTCTTTTAATACCTCTTCCGGCAGAACTGCGGGTCCTGCTGAAAAATTATAAACTCTTCCCATTTCAAGAGCCTCCTTGTATCATAAAATTTCCTTGTATAATATTTCCTTGTATAATATTTCCTTGTATAATATTTCCTTATTTTAAATTTTCTTACTTTATTTTTCTAAATCTTCCGCACTAAACGCTTCTGAAATAGCGGCTCCCGGCGCAACCATCGGGAATACCTTGTCATCACTGTCAATCTGACAGTCAATTACAACCGGCGCATTTAATGAAATGGCTTCTTTTAATGCATCTGCTACTTCTTCCTTCTTTGTTACCCGAATACCCTTTGCACCAAGACTTTCGGCAAGCTTTACAAAATCTACGCCGTCTCTTAAAGTAGTATTTGAATATCTCTGTCCATAGAACAATGTCTGCCACTGACGAACCATGCCCAGTACATGATTATTAATCACCACCTGAATAATCGGAATATTGTATCTAGCAGCAGTTGCGATTTCATTCATATTCATCCGGAAACATCCATCGCCTGCAATATTAAGTACTGTTTTGTCCGGTCTTCCAAGCTTTGCTCCCAGAGAAGCGCCAAGTCCGTAGCCCATGGTTCCAAGTCCTCCGGAAGTGATAAGCTGTCTGCCTTCTTTATATTTATAAAACTGAGCTGCCCACATCTGATGCTGTCCAACTTCTGTTGTAATAATAGCATCTCCCTTTGTAACATTATAAATCTGTTCCATAATATATGGAGCTGTCAGACCTTCGTGGCTGTATGACAGAGGATATTTTTTCATGCTTTCCAGAATTTCCTTCATCCATTCGGATTTATCCTCAATTTTTGCGCTTTCAAGCTTTTTATTTAATCTCTTTAATATCTCTTTGGCATCTCCGATAATGCTTGCGTCAGTTTTAATATTTTTATTTATTTCAGCCTCGTCAATATCAATCTGCACAATTTTTGCGTTTGAGGCAAATTTACTTGTATTTCCTGTTACTCTGTCGCTGAATCTCGCACCGATAACAATTAATAAATCACATTTTGATACACCGAAATTCGATGTCTTTGTACCATGCATGCCAAGCATTCCGGTATAATTCTCTTTTGTACCATTATAAGCACCTTTTCCCATAAGAGAATCACATACCGGCGCACCAGTAAGCTCTGCAAAACGGGCAAGTTCTTCTTCACATTCCGATGCAATTGCACCGCCTCCGACAAAGATAAACGGTTTCTGTGATTCACAGATATATTTTACAGCCTCATCAATGGCATTTTCCTTAATTGTATCAATAACTGGAAGTATTTCTGGCGGCTGCTCTGGTGTATATTCATATTTATTTTTCGGGTCGGTTACATCCTTTGTAAAATCCACAAGAACCGGTCCCGGTCTTCCGCTTTTTGCTATTTTAAATGCTCTTCTAAGCGTTGAAGCAACATCTTTAATATCCTTTACAATAAAGTTATGCTTGGTAATCGGCATTGTGATGCCTGCAATATCAATCTCCTGAAAAGAATCCTTTCCAAGCAGTGTTTTTCCTACATTTGCAGTAATTGCAACCAACGGAATGGAATCCATATAGGCTGTGGCAATACCTGTAACAAGGTTTGTTGCTCCCGGACCGGAGGTCGCCATACATACGCCCACCTTTCCTGTCGCCCTTGCATATCCGTCGGCAGCATGTGCCGCTCCCTGCTCATGTGATGTGAGAACATGCCTGATTTCTTCCGAATGTTTGTATAATTCATCATATACATTCAAAATTGTACCACCCGGATAACCGAATACAGTATCTACGCCCTGTTCCTTTAAGCATTCAATGATTATTTCTGAACCAGATAATAACATATCCTTTCCCCTTCCTTTTCTATAAACTCTTAAGTACCGCGCCTCTGTCTGCTGAAGTGACAAGTGACGCATATCTTGCAAGATAGCCGGATACTTCATTTTTCCGCGGTTTCCAGTTTTCTTTTCTCTTTGCAAGAACTTCATCAGAAACATTTAAATTAAGAGTATGATTATCAATATCAATACTAATCATATCTCCTTCTTCCACAAATGCAATCGGTCCGCCCACAGCAGCCTCCGGTGAAACATGCCCAATCGATGCTCCTCTTGACGCTCCTGAAAATCTGCCGTCTGTAATCAGTGCTACGGTAGAGCCAAGTCCCATTCCGGCAATCGCCGAGGTAGGATTTAACATTTCTCTCATGCCCGGTCCGCCTTTTGGACCTTCATAACGAATGACTACAACGTCTCCATCAACAATTTTTCCACCCTTAATTGCGGCAATTGCATCCTCTTCGCAGTCGAACACTCTGGCAGGCCCCTCGTGCTTTAACATCTCCGGTGCAACAGCAGAACGTTTTACAACAGCAGAATCCGGTGCAAGATTTCCTCTCAGCACGGCGATTCCGCCTACTTCACTGTATGGATTTTCCACAGGCCGGATTACTTCAGGATTTTTATTCATACAACCTTTGATATTTTCTCCAACAGTTTTTCCGGTTACGGTCATGCAGTCAGTCTCTAAAAGACCTTTTTTATTTAATTCATTCATAACTGCATAGACACCGCCGGCCTCATTCAGCTCTTCGATATAAGTATGCCCTGCCGGTGCAAGATGACATAAATTCGGTGTTCTGGCACTGATTTCATTTGCAATGTCAAGATTAATTTCCACACCGGCTTCATGTGCAATTGCCGGAAGATGAAGCATGCTGTTTGTACTGCATCCAAGTGCCATATCTACCGTAAGCGCATTACGGAATGCCTTTTCTGTCATAATATCCCTTGGCCGGATATTATTTTTTAGCATTTCCATTACTTGCATGCCGGCATGTTTTGCCAGCTTGATTCTGTCAGAATAGACTGCCGGAATTGTACCGTTTCCTTTCAGTCCCATGCCAAGCGCTTCTGTAAGACAGTTCATGGAATTTGCTGTATACATTCCCGAACAGGAACCACAGGTCGGACATGCATGCTCTTCAAAGTCTTTTACATCCTCTTCTGTCATTTTTCCTGCTGCATAGGAGCCTACGGCCTCAAACATACTCGAAAGAGAAGTCTTACAGCCCTTTACATGCCCTGCAAGCATAGGTCCGCCGCTGACAAATACAGTTGGAATATTCAAGCGTGCAGCCGCCATTAAAAGTCCCGGCACATTTTTATCACAGTTTGGAATCATAACAAGAGCATCAAACTGGTGGGCCAATGCCATACATTCGGTAGAATCGGCAATCAAATCCCGTGTGACCAGAGAATATTTCATCCCTGTATGTCCCATTGCAATCCCATCGCAGACCGCAATCGCTGGAAACATGACAGGCGTTCCTCCTGCCATCGCAACACCAAGCTTTACGGCATCTGCAATTTTATCAATATTCATATGTCCTGGTACGATTTCATTATAAGAGCTGACAATACCAATTAATGGCTTTTTCAGCTCTTCCTCTGTCATTCCCAATGCGTTAAATAAGGAACGATGTGGCGCCTGCTGCATTCCCTTTGTTACTGCATCACTTCTCATAATCTCTACTTCCTTTCAAGAAATTTATTTTATTTCTATATTTATAATCTATCACAAATTCTATCACCCATTTCAGAGCATGTAACCTGAGTTATCATATCTTGTGGCATGTCCTGTGTCATAATATCAACAGTTCTGATACCGTCCTTTAATACCTGTGCTACTGCCTGTTCCACTGCATCAGCTTCTTTGTCAAGGTCAAAGGAGTATCTTAACATCATGGCCGCAGAAAGAACGGTTGCAATAGGATTTGCTATATTCTGTCCGGCAATATCAGGTGCTGCTCCATGACTTGGTTCGTAAAGACCAAGTTTTCCTTCACTCAGACTTGCAGAAGCAAGCATTCCAATAGAACCTGTCACCATACTTGCCTCATCAGACAGAATATCGCCAAACATATTTTCTGTCAAAATCACATCAAACTGTGCAGGGTCCTTTACAAGCTGCATGGCACAGTTATCAACAAGCATATGAGAAAGCTCCACTTCCGGATAATCTGCTGCTATCTCTGCTGCTATCTTTCTCCAAAGTCTGGAAGAATCAAGGACATTTGCCTTATCTACACTTGTAACCTTTTTTCTTCTCTTCATAGCGATATCAAACGCTTTTTTTACAATACGCCTGATTTCATTTTCATTATAGGTTAAGGTATCAACTGCGGTCATCACTCCATCTATTTCCTTTGTCTCTCTTTTACCAAAATAAAGACCACCAGTAAGCTCTCTTACTACAATCATGTCAAATCCCTGCTCTGCTATGGATTCTCTTAGCGGACAGGCATTTTTCAATTCAGGATATAAATATGCAGGCCTTAAATTAGCAAACAGTCCAAGTTCCTTTCGAATAGACAGAAGTCCTGCTTCTGGTCTTAAATGAGGAGGCAGCTTATACCAGCTATCCACTCCAACCCGTCCACCGACAGCTCCTAAAAGCACAGCATCACTTTTTCTTGCAGCCTCAAGAGTTTCCTCTGTAAGCGGCTCTCCATATTTATCTATTGACACGCCGCCCATCAGCAGTTCTGTATATATAAATTTGTGTCCGAAGTTTTCTCCGATTTTATTTAATACTTTTTTTGCTTCTTCAATGATTTCCGGTCCGATTCCATCACCCGGAATACATGCGATTTGATACTTCATGCTTGATTCCTCCTGCTTTTTTAATAAACTGCCCTCCTATTATATAATATAATTCTGCTTTTTTCAACAGAAAAA
>ERZ778516.1256-NODE-1256-length-19745-cov-10.841036_pt1 | contig 19745 bp, 12 predicted proteins | sample MGYA00510342_ERZ778516 | MGnify/ENA primary metagenome ERZ778516 (study PRJEB29527, sample SAMN07138961) | mouse gut metagenome | material: feces | host: mouse | place: China:Nanjing | collected 2016-01-25 ... | reverse complement strand
TAAGGGCTTCTAAGCATTCTTCCAAAGCCGCAGCCAGGGGAGGCACATCCTCTCTTCCGGCTGCTCTTCGTAAATGTTAAGAAAACAAGCTCGATATGGTCTGCTTTGTATGAAAACATATAGTTGCTTTATTTGTGATGCATTTTTAGAATGTTGTTTTGAATGGATTTTCTATAATAAAAGAATCAGGATTTTATTGTTTTGCATAGTTGATTTTGTCCGTAGTGGATAAACAAGCTAGAAGTGTTGTGTAGCACTTGGGGCATCAAAATATCTGTGTAAGTTTTTTGGGAAATTCTAAAAAACAGGTTTATTACGAATGCTTACAAAAAATTCTGATACTCCCTGCTATTGCCTTTGATTAGATGGTATGATATTTTGGTATACGTTCCTTCTTAACTATATATTTACGATTTAACTAATCAATTTTCTTTTCTGCTGGCAATGATGCAGGTAACAGCTACAGAGCTATAATAGATTACAGTAAGGACATATTACAGCATAGTTCGGCATATAGCGGATAGTCTGTCTGCGGTCTGTTGAAAAATCAGATCATTGATATGCCTGTTTATATGCATTTGTTTTTCTTCCTCTTTATAATTAAAGTATGAACGCTTACAAAATATTTTTCAGCGACTATATTTCTTACCGCTCCATTCAATCAGAAATTAGAGTGAAGCACAGTATAATTTGCGTTGCCAAAATTTCTAGCTAATGGAACCACCATGCCCTCCCCCAGAGGAGCAAGGTCATTTCCACCAAAATTTTGACTTGAGCGTGCCTTAAAAAGTATTCCCTCCACTAATATTTCCCACTTTGCGTGATATTTCCACCAAATTTAGTTACGTAGTCCGCTATACCCCCTACATTTGGCGTAAATCTCCCACAAATTGTGAAATATAGCATCCTCTCTTTTTTCAATATTACAGCGAATGTTGTATACTCTATATTTCCCAGTGTGGTATCTCTTTTAAATAGATTTTCAATTAATATAATCAAAATTTTATTAGTTTGCATAATTGCCTTTGCTCGCGGCAGACAGATAAATTTGAAGTGTTCGCTCAAGTACGGCGCTGCAAAAATAGCGGGTGCTGTATTCACTGCTATTTCTGCAATGCTGTACAAGTGCTCCATCCGAACAGAAATCAAACATCTGAACTGCCTGATTCGCACCATTACGTCGTTAAAAGTTTTGGTCGATGCGCCCACATCGCCGTCAAACACGCTCTAGTACTACAGCAAACAAACCAAACCATATCGAGCTTGTTTGGCAGCACTTACGAAGAACAGCCGGGAGAGGGGATGGGCACACCTTGGCTGCGGCTTTGGAAGAATGGTTAGAAACTCTTGGTATTCTGTAAAACAACCAGGGGCGCAGCCAAGCGGCACCTTTAGCTGCCAGCAGGCAGCGAACTAGGTGCCGCGACCGTGCACAGCCACAGCGTAACAGCAGAATACCTAGAGTTTCTTACCATTCTGGAACGGACGCAGCCAAGGTGTGCCCATCCCCTCTCCCAGCGTCCCTCCCTGTAAAAATCTACCAAAGCCATTTAAACTTGCTTTCCTCTTTCATATTTCATAAAAATCCCCCCATCCCCGCAAATATTACCGCTTCTGTTTACTTTACCCACTATATATGCTATGATTAAAAATAAAAAACTACCTACAACAAAATAGAATCGTGGTGAAATTCATGACAGAAATCAGTTTACTTGTGATTGGGTGCCTTTTGGCACTGTTGTTTTTTATATGGCTGGCATTTGGAAAAAAGGCAACGTCCAAAACAGCGACGCTTGTGATTGATACCGTGCTGCTGGCTCTTTGCGTGGCGGCGGTCCTGTGCGGGCTGCTCCTGCGGCAGGAAAAGTATCAAAGTATGCGGCAGCAAGACAGCCAGCCCCAGGCAGAAGCGGCAGGGACAGTGCCGGCGCCGGAAGGAAAATAGGGGAAAACGGGGAGGAGTTATGTATAACAGGATACAGTGAAAGGATGTGGCTGAATATGAAGAGAATGAAAAAAATGGTGGTTCTTTTGCTGCTGTCTGCCGTGGCATGGGTGCTTGGGCTTTCCGTCGTGGGCACGGTGGAGACAGCGTATGCGTCCGGCGGCGGTGCCAACAATATGAATGTTGTATTTGTGCTGGACGGCAGCGGTTCGATGTATACGACAGATAAAGACAAGCTTCGGTTTGAGGCGCTGGAGCTGTTTCTTGGGCTGTCAACAGAGTCTGGAAACTATATGGGAGCGGTCGTGTTTGACGACGGTATTATTTTGCAGCAGGAGATTGTGCCGATCAATGACCGTGCGGCGAAAAGCGCACTGTCCCAGGAGGTAAAGCGCGCGGAGAGCAATGGGGATACGGATATCGGGAGTGCTATTTTAACGGCGGTGCGGATGTTGAAGGAGTCGGGCAGCCCGGATCTGCCGTCTGCGATGATCCTGCTTTCTGACGGCAATACAGACCTGCCCAAGGATAAGTCCGGCAAGAAGCTGGAGGAGTCTTTGCACAGAAAGGCTGCGGCAATCGATTATGCCAGGCAAAAGGACATACCCGTTCATTCGGTCTGCCTGAATGCCAACGGCAAAGCAAGGCCAGAAGAGCTGCGCGAGATCTCGGATGCAACGGGAGGGACGTGCGTCGAGGTAAAGCGCGCGGAGGATTTAAAAGATGTATTTAACCAGTTTTACAATATTATTTATTCGACAAAGACGATGAACCTGGTAGATACAAAGATTCCGCGCAGCGGAGAATTAAAAGTCCCGTTTTCGATCCCGGTCATCGGGGTAAAGGAAGCCAATATTATTATCAATACGCTGAACGCGGATACGTCCTATAACCTGTTTTCACCAAAAGGCTACGGGTATACGAGGGCGGAGCTGGATGCGATGGCGATTAAGGCAAAGACGTTTACGGTAATTAAAATACAAAAGCCGCAGCCCGGAGACTGGGAGCTCGTCGTGCGGGGAGCGCGCAGAGATCAGGTGAAGATCGATATGGTGTATAATACAGACCTGTCCATGAAGCTGGAAGCGGTACAGACACAGGCAGAAGGACAAAAAGCAGCCTGGGAGTTGTCCGCACAGGTGTGGAATGAAGGCGAGGCGGTGTCTGATGCCGCGGTTTATCAAAAGTATCCGTTTTGGATCGTTGTGACAGATAAGGCGTCAGGAGAATCGGAAAAGCTGGAACTGTCCCAGGACGCAGACAAAAGCCTTGGGCAGTATGCCGCGGAGGGCTATGGAAAATATAAAGTACAGGCATTTTGCGAGATCGACGGCATGAAAGTAAAATCCAATGCGCTTACATTGCAAAAGAAAAATACGGCTCCGGTGTGGAAGGACGATCCGGTAGTCGTGGATAAAAAGATTCATCTGTTTTCAAAAAGCTTGTTAAATCTGGATTTGAATGACTATGCATACGATGAACAGGACGCGGAGGAAGGGCTGCATTTTCAGATCCTGGAATCTGCGTTTGACGAGGATACCGTTTCGATTCAGGGAGACAGTACGTTGGCGGTCAGGATTAAGACGTGCGGAGACGGAGAACTTGTAGTCGAGGCAGAAGACGCTGCGGGCGCAAAGACGCAGGTGCAGATACAGATCCGTACGGCTTCGATTACAGGGTATGAGGTGCTTGCCTTCGTACTTGTGCTGCTGCTTGCGGCGCTGGCAGTGTCCTTTCCGGTGCTGCGTACGTATGTGACGGTTGTGCGCGGGACGGTGCAGGTTCTGACATTTGGGGAGGAAGGGACAGACCAGCCGGTTACGTTTGACGGAGATAAGGGCAGGATGGTGCTGTCACGGTATGTGCATCCATCGCAGGATATCGGGCTTCGCCTGGAAACATGTTATTTAAACGCCGGAGAAAAGAAGGACTGCATTTATTTTGTGGCAGCGCAGGGCGTTTACTGTGACCAGTACGGCGGACAGAAGAAAAAGAAGGTCTGCGTGCGTGCCGGAATGGAAGTAACGATCAGCAGCGATATGGATTTTGCAAACGGCATTCGGATTTCGTATATGCCATACCAATAATATAGAAGAAAGGAAGAGTAACGATGGCGACATATGGACAGCTTCTAATCGACGCAGGAGGCGGGATCGTAGACCGCGGCAGGCAGTCTGACAGGCAGGACGGGGCGTCTGTGATGATCGGGCTTGGCGGAACCGGAGCCGATGCGGTAATCAAATTAAAACAAGAAGTATATAAGCAGCTTCGCCCGGATGATGCAGAGGCGGTGATTCCAAGGTATGAGGCGATCCGCTATCTGATTATTGATGCGGATGATTCCCAGATCGAGCCTTTGGCGGCGATGACGGATATCGATAAAAATACAGAGTTTTTTGCGCTCTCCAACAGCTCGATCAAAAGTACGTTTGAAGCAAAGGAGATTTTAAAGACGCGGCGGGAGCTGTACTGGCTGGATTATGAAAATATTTCCATCGATGAGGCAAGCAAGGGCGCAGGAGGCATTCGCCAGGTCGGCAGGTTCCTGCTTGTAGACAAAGGGGAAGCGTTGTATGCCAAAATGAAGTCCGTAATAGAAGGCGCGTTAACGGCGGCAAAGAGCGGGGAGCTGGATATCCATATTTGCTCCGGGCTTTCTGGCGGGACAGGCAGCGGCATATTTCTGGATGTCTGCTATCTTGTGCGCAGGATCTTAAAGCAGATCGGCAAGCAGGAGGCGCGGGTGAGCGGTTACTTTTTCCTGCCGGATGTAAACCTGTCCGTTCCGGTGATCCAGGAAAACCCGCTGATCTCAGCTTATATCAAGGTGAATGGCTATGCGGCTTTGCAGGAGCTGGACTATTGCATGAATTTTGGGAAAAATAAAGACAGCTTTCGGATGAATTATGGGTTCGCAGAAGTGGATTCTGCGATGAATCCGGTCGATCTGTGCTATTTGGTGTCGACAACGGATGCGTCCGGCAACCGAGTGCAGAACGGCTACCAATATGCGATGGGCGTCGTTACGGACTATATTATCAGCTTTCTGGCAAAGGAAACGAGCGGTTTTACGCTGGAGAGCCATATCGCAAACTTAAATTCCATGAAGGAAGGCATTCGCGTACAGCACGGCGCGAATCTGGATTACAATATTTTGGGCGCTTCGGTGGCGGAGATGCCGCTGACGGAGATTGCGACTTATTTGGGCTGCGAGCTGTTTGAAGGCTACCAGGAGCTGTTTTTAAAAGTGCCTGCGGAGAAGGAACGGGACGATTTTTTGACAAAAATGCGGCTTGGGTATGAAGACCTGCAAAAAGAAGTGTCCCACGGCTGCGTGCCGTCGATTTTGTTTGGGAAAGCATACGATGCCAAAATGTATGAACAGGGCGGCAGGCATCCGTTTGAACAGCGGGCGGAAAAATATTTGTCGGATAACATCGGCATACTGGAACGCAACGCCAAAACGATGACCGAGGGCATGGAGGAATTTGCGGTGCCAAAAGCAGGGACGTCTTTAATCAGCAGGACGTACAAAGGGCTGTTTGATTCGTTTGTCACCAGTATGGATTACGGGCCGTTTTATGCAGGCAGGCTGCTATCAGGCGGGGATAATCAGAACCTGATCCATGCCGTGGACGGGTTTTTAAAAAAGAACGGGGAACTGTTAGAGCACGAGCTGCGCCAGACGAGGGTGCGGGAGGACGAATATCAGGACGCGTCCCTGAAAATGGAAAATACGAATTTTCTGAATAAAAAAACGCGGATGGAAAGCTATTTGCAGGCGCTGACAAACCTGTATGCGCACCATTACCGCGTGGAGCTGTATAAAAGCATGGATCTTGTATTGCAGGAATATAAAAGGCAGCTTCGAAAGATGGATCAAAACCTGTTTCGCATTTTAATGCAGGTGCTGGAAACGCTGCGGGAAACATTTGCCGTAAATAAAACGGTACTGTCGCAAAAGGGCACCCAGGATCATCTGTATGCATGGAAAATACTGTCGATCCCGGATGTAGAGGAAGGGCTTAGACAGGAGTTTAAGGAGCACGATCTTGCGCAGACGCTCTACCGTCTGATGATGCTGCTGTTTGAGCACTGCGGCGCATGGATCAACCAGGATGAAAATGAGATAAGGAAATTAATTTCAGACTTTATTTTAGATGAATTTCATAAAGCGACCAGGCGGACGATGACGGATTACCTTAAGGAAAAATTCAAGGTCGAAAATCCGGCGCTGCTTGCGGAAGCGGTGGAAAAGGAGATCATAAGGGATAAGCTTGGCAAAGATTCCACGCCGCTGTTTTGGAAAAATCCGATGTATAAAAACAATATGGGAATGCACAGCTATCTGACCGTGCCGTACGATGCCGCAGAGATGAAAATGGCGGCGAAAAATTTTATTAACAGGCAGATGGAGTTTACGGTGCGGGAGTCGCATATTACGGATAAGCTGTCGATGATGCGCTTTTACAGCGGGCTTCCGATCTTTGCCTATCAGGGCATTATGGAGCTGCAGCGTGCGTATGAAGAAGATAAGAAGGCGGGCAGGCATTTGTTTGAACGCGGGGAATGCAACTGGAATCTGCTGCCGCCGCCGGTTCCAGACAGCTTTAAGGTCGACCTGCCGCTGGAGCGGCTTGCCCGGCGCAGCCATGACCTGCTTGAAGAATTTGAGCGCGCCGAAGCGGCGGGCGTCGTTGTAAAGGATGCGTTTTCAAACTGGAATATTTTAAAGACCACACAACTGGATGTAGCAGCATGGATCGATGAGCTGGGCGGAATCCAGACCAATGGCAAAAATAACCCGAAAAAAATCCAGGAAGCAGCGGAAGCGGTCAGACAGAGGCTGGAACAAGCGATGCAGGAGGCACAGCCTGTGCGGATCGAATACCTGAATGCGGTAAACGGCAGTGAACGCCAGGTGATGCTTGACTTTTACCTGCTGGCTCCGGTACTGCAAAAGCTTGTGCGAAACGAGCTGCAAAAAAGAGAAAACGCGCAGCATGAGCTTGCGGCATTAGAACAGCTTGCGCAGGATACCGTCAATGAAAAGCGGATGAAAAACGACTTTTTTAACGCCGTTTTTACAGGCGTGCTTGCTTATGGAAAAAAGGTCGTCTTTCACTATGACGAGTTTGGCATACCAAAAAGCATCGAGCTGTCCAACAGCAGCATGAAATACGGGCAGTCCGGCGCATACCAGGCATATTTGACTTACTGTACGCTGGATCGTGCGATCCGGGAAAAGATTGACAGCCGTACGAAGGCGCTGATGGACGAGGAAGATTCCAGTCAGGTGCAGGAGACGGTAGAGGCGCTTGCGGAAGGAATGCCAAAAAAGATCCAGGGATATCTTGGCATCTATGATGAGCTTGACCCAGTACATGAAGAGATGGAAGCGTTTTATTTGGATTTTATGAAGACACTGCATCATTTTAAGCTAAATATGTAAGTGGGAAAGGAGGAGTCTTTGCAAGTTTCGGAAAGCTTTGAAAACGGCGAACAGCTTCTTAGAAGCTGCATCTTAAAGCTGAATGAAAACCAGCGTGGAGAAACCGGCGGGAATGTGGCATTATATCCGACCGTGGTTGTCCTGATGGGAGACAAGAGCAGGTGCAGCGCAAAATATATCAAAACGACACTGGACGATAACTGGAACAATGCCAGGTATTTGCAGTATCTGAATGTCGTAAAAAAGGAAAGCGGCTGGGAGTGCTTTTGCCTTGCGGATCAGCCGCAGGAGCCGGACGGGTTTGTCTGGAAATTAGAAGGCGGCGCATGGGACGAGGTATTGGACCGTGCGATTGTGAAAATGCTGGAAACCGAGGAGAAGATTTTCGCCAACCGCACGACGATTAAAATAGAATATATCTTGGATGCGTCGGAGCCGGACAGCATTTGCTATTTTGAGCTGTTTGAAGGCACGGCAAACGGGTTGCAGGCGGACGAGCGCAAGACGCTGTACCTGATGCTTGACCAGCGTCCGGGCGTCAGCCGTGTCGAAGCGTCCGACAGGCTTTTGCGGTATATGGTGGAGCAGCTTGCCGGACAGGAGCGCGCGGCTTGGACGGTCTATCTGCTGAGCAACTATTTGCAGTCCGGGCAGATGCTGAGCGATCGGAACGCGTGGCTGAATTACCGCCTGGCGGCTGACTTAATGCTGCTTGGCGGGAACCGCAGAAAAGCAAGGGGCGCCGTATCGAAACTGTTTCATGGGTTTAAAACGGTTTCCTATGCGCTGGTGACAAAGCCAGTAGACGAGATTGCGGCAGTATGCCTGCGCACGCTGCTGCACCAGCTTTATGAAACCGAGCATAAGCGCCTGTACCGGGAGCTGCCTGTCAGTGAAATCGCAAGGAAATTGCAGATCGACCGGCACCAGGGAGCTGCCTTTTTGGAAGAGCTGTTTTTAAAGAAAATCCAGCCTGGATTTCCAAAGGAAACGGACTGGCGGCATTTGCCGTTTCGGTCTGTGCAGGACTGCCGCAAGTTTTTTAAAAACGGGAAAGTGGATTTGGAAACCGCCGATGCAGTGACTTACGGTGCGGCGTCAGCTTTTTTAGAACATGCGTACCTTGCCCCGGTCAGGGCTTTTCTGGCGGATGCGAACGAAGCGGCACAGTGCAGGGAGCATATGGAAAAGCTGTTTGATACGCAGTTTTCGTATTTTGCGCTCTTGTATTGCAAGGAACAGCAGGATGGGCAGAACGGCAGGCTTTTTTTCGACTATCCGTTTACCGGGTTTGGGCAGAAAGACAGCCCGTGCCGCAGGCTGCATGTGCTGGGCATTTATAAAAGCAAGCGTCTGTTTTATGAAAAGATGCAGCAGATGATGGCGGACGTATTTGCGCAGAAAATGCAGCAGGCGCAGGAATTTAAGCAGATGTACCAGACATGCGCAAAGGAAATCCAAAAGGAGTGTATGGTGACCGGGGAGGAGTCCAGGTCGGTAGAGGCGTATTATGGAAAAATCACAGAACAGTTTGTAGAGCGCCAGCAGAACGCAGATCAGGACAATACCGCGTTTCCAGACGTTTTTCGCGTGGGCATTCAAAAACAGGAGCTGCTTGGCGCGGTATGGGAAGTGTTTTTAAAGCTGGTGCAAGAAAGCGTCTTTGACTGTGACTTTGAACAGGAAGTCGATGCCCGGATGGACGGGATGGATGAAAAGCAGCGCCATGCGTTTGTCGCAGAAGAGCTGCGCAAAAAGCTGGAAGGAAGCAGGCGGCTGAAAAACAGCATTGAGCTGCCGATGACGGAAGCGGGCTGCTATTATCTGGTGAATGCAAGCGCGGATTACGCAAAGACGCTCGAACGGGCGGACAGCGGGGAGTATGTGCTGTTTGACTTAAGCAGGACAGACTGCATTGAGCAGCTAAAGATCTACGATATTTTAAAGCCGGAGCAGCTTCATCTGGTGCTGCACTATAAAGCGAACGAAGCAGACGCAACGGGGTAATACAGGCATAACTTGAATAAAAAGAAGAGGTTACAATATGGTGTTAGAAGGCAGACAAAAGGATTATGAAATCCGGGAGCTTTCATGCAGCAGAGAAGCGGGTGCGCTGCGGCTGCGCTGGCGGTATAAAAAAGCGACGGATTTTCTGATCTTTGTTTATGACAGCAGGCAGGCGGAGGAATTTTCCCTGGAAACGGCTTTGGAGGAGCTTGTGGATACGGCGGTTATGGATGCGCAAAAAAAACTGTGGTCGCCGGGAAGGGCTGTATCCTGGAAGCTGATGCACAAAACGAAGGCAGAATTTGTGCGTGACGGCAAAAGCGTGGCGATCCCGGTCAGCGAGCTTGATAAAAATGTGCCTTATGGAATCTGCGTCTTTGCCTGCCGGTTAGAGGAAGAAGATGAAGAAAAAGAAAGGCTGCACGTATATCCGTCCGATGCGCAGGAGAATACCTGGTTTCTTCCGGTAAAGGTCAAGGCGCAGATCCGCTATCGGAAGCGGCTGTTTTCCGGCGAAAAGTATGGTATTTTGTATGTGCCGAGAATTGCGGATTACCGGGACGGCGCTGTGTGCTGCCGTGTGGACGGGGCGGCGTCTTTGCTGCCGCTGCCGCAGGCGTGCCTTGGCAGGGAGCTTGTGATTACGATGCCAAAGCGCGCGAAGCTTTGCCTGTCTGTGCGTGAAGCAGACCGGAAATATTTTGCTGTGCAGCTTTTAGACAGGCAGGGTGCGAAGCACAGTTTTTAAATGAGATAGGATAAGGATGGAGAAAGGGTGATTCCACAATGGATATAAAGCAGATGGCAGACTGTAAATGTCCGTTTTGCTTTCAGAGATTTAGTCCCCAGAAGGCGGCGTTTAAGGCAATGACGGTATTTACCGAGCAGGATTTTTCAGCGGGCGGGTATGAGGAAGAAGAGCTGGAGCTGAAAAAGAAATATGCATTAGAGACGGATGCGGCATATGAGCAGTTTTGGAACCGGTATCCGGGGAGTGAGCCGCAAAATGATTTTCGGGATTATCCGGTCATTGACAACTTAAGTGACGCGTATTTAAGCGGCAGGTATGAGGCGGATACGAGCGGATTTATCAACCGGGCAGTCGATGCGTTCGGGGTTGCTACCAAAGTGCGTATTTGTCCGTACTGTCATAATGTCCTGCCGTTTGAATTTGGCAAATATCCGGTGAAATATATTTCGGTGGCGGGGATTACGAGTTCGGGGAAGACGGTGTACCTGTCTCAGCTTCTGCGCCAGATCGAGACGTTTTTTGTAAAGGCGGGGCTGACCGTTGTCGGCACATATGACGAGGCGGAGCGGTTTTTGGACAATTACAGGATCTTAAAGGATGTCCCGCTGCCAAGAGGAAACGCGGCGGACGGGCTGATGCCGCCATTGGCGCTGAATGTCAAATGCAACCAGACGCAGCAGGTGTATACGCTCGTCTTTTATGATATTGCGGGAGAAAATTGTGTCAGGCCAGAACAGATGGAAAAATACGGGCCGTTTATTCAAAATTCGGACGGGATCTTGTTAATGATCGATCCAGACCAGTTTTTGGGCACCCAGCCAAGGGAAAAAGAAGCAGAAAAAGAAGCGCACAGCCCGGATAAAGTGATTGCTGCGATGTGGAATGCGTTTGTTACATCGGATAATACCGAGGGCAAGAGCCGGATTCCGCTGGCGGTTACGCTGTCAAAGAGCGATACCCAGACCGATGTGCTGGATTACCGCTCACAACTGTTTGCAAATATCCGCTATCAGGAATATACAGACGGTTCGATCCCGCAGAAAGAGTTTGCGGCTACCGATATGGAGGTGCGGCGGCTTTTGACGGGGCTGAACAAGACAAAAACCGAGATCTTGTGCAACAAATTAAATGAGTGCTTTCCGGTACACGCGTTTTTTGCGGTTTCCGCACTGAACGCCATGCCAAAGGAGCAGACCGGGGCAAATTTTGAAAATTACTATTTGCTGGACGAAGACCCGGAGACGATCCGTGTGGAAGAGCCGGTATTTTGGATTTTATCGAAGCTGGGAGTATTGCAGGTAAAGGAAGCGGAACAGAAAAAGAAACACGCCGGGTTCCTGCGGAGATTGTTTGAAATGTAACGGCTGCTTTTGATAAGGAGGATGCGGTTTTATGAATTTATATCAGGCTGGATATTACAGGCTGGGCGGACGCGGCAGCGGGGCAGGCTGGAAGCTTGTGGCGCCGTCTGCCGGCATGTCGGAGATCGCAAAGGCTGGTTTTCGCGGGATTGCGGCAAAGCTGGTGGATGTCGGGCAGCGGGACGGGCAGCCGGAAGCGCTTGGAATCTTTGGGCATGACCGTTTTTTTTATTTGATGCATGTCAATTATGCGGCTGTGGGAGAGGACAGCCGGGGTGTGGCGTATGTGCACGGATACTGTTTTCACCAGGCGGAGTATTATGAGCTGGCAAAGCAGCCCGAAATGCTGTTTGGGGTATTGCGCGAAAGCTTTGACCAAGAATACCGCCCGGAGCTTGTGTCTTATCCGGTCGTACAGTCGCTGCCTTACCGGAGCATGAATGAGCGCCGCCTGCTGGATCAGTATCAGATCTCCACAGAGCTGTACCGGGCGATGCTGCTTGGGACGGTCTGTGCGATGGAAGGATACGGCGGCGCGCTGTGCGTGAAGTGTACGGTGCCTTTGGAACAGTATACGCAGGTGTACCAGGATCTGCTCTATTTAATTATGAAGGGGCTGCCGTATCATCTGCGCCAAAAGCTGCTGTCTTGTTCCCTGCCTGGCATACAGACGATGGTCTTTGTGTCGGATACGGTAATCGGGGATACGTTTGCAGACCTGGATACCGGGAGCTGGCAGTGCGATACGAAAAAGCTGGACAGCTACCAGTTTACCAGGCTTTACAATACAGACCTTTTTTATAACAGCAAGGATACGAGAGAGCAGGTGTTTGCAGCGATTGCGGCATTTGTGGACGAGGCGTTTACAGATCCGTTAAAACATGCGGGCTGCGCGCTGATCGAAGCCGGATTTCAAAAATGTATAAAAAAAAATGACGACGGGATCGACCCGGAGCAGGCGCCGCTTTTGATGCAGGAATTTTTAAATATGGATCTGCTGTATGGGGAAGAGACGGCGTCATATCTGGCTGCGCTGCTCGAACCGCTGAATCAAAACGGGATGCAGATCACAGACCAGACGCTGTCGGTTATGCTTGCGGCTGCCTATGAGAAGTGCCTGGCGCAGGAGACGGCAAGGGCGGTGCAGTCTGCGGACGGACTGCCGTCCGGCGGGATGTATGAGCTGACCGGGCAGATGTCGCTGCTTTTTGCCTACAGGATACTGGCGCAGCGCAGGGAACAGGGCTTTGATGCGCTGCAAAAGCTGCAACATACCAATGCGGATGACCTGTATCCTGAGGTCTGCCGTTACCTGGAACAGATCGATGCGCAGTTTTTTGCCGATTATTACTGGAATTACTTTTTGCCGCGGGCGCTTACGACGTTAAAAAAGGCGGAGGTATTTTTGCTGGATCATGGCAGATCCTTTTCGCAGCAGGAGCAGCAGTCGTTTCAAAAGCTTTTGAAAAAACTTGTGGAACGGGAAATGCAGGGTGCGGAAAGCTTTGAAGAGCTGGCGGCTTGGGCGGATACGATCGGGCGGCTGCGGCAGGGCGTGCCGTATCTGGACAGGGAGGGACAGTTATTAGAAGAGACGTATTTTGTGCTTTGGAACTGCTTTGACCTGGAATGGTTTGACTTAGAACAGACGGCACGCTACAAGCAGTACCAGGTGCAAAAGAGCGCAAGTCCCAATGCGCAGAAAATCAGCCGCCTGCTTGCGGGGCTTGAGGAAGTCAGGCGTTCTACAGACGTACACCGGATGTGGGATCTGCTGTTTGAAAACACGCAGGAAGCAGACGAAACGCTGCTGCGCAGGATCCAGCGGGAACTGCAAAAGGAGTTTTTTTCGAATGTGGAGAGCGTATCGGTATGGGAGCTGGACGCCTCGCTCGTCTTGTGCTACGACGCACAAAAAAAGCAGTTTGACCTGGTAAAGTGGATCTGCGAATGGGCAGATCGCAGGCGGATGCAGGAACTGACCGGGCTGTTTGCAGAGTATGAAAAGGCGTCCAGCCTGTTTCAGTGGGACCGGCACAGAGAATGCCTGATCCGGTGCCTGGGAGAAACGTTAAAAGGAAAAAAACAAAGTGCTTACGGCAGGCTGCCCGACGACCGGAAAAAGGCTTTGCAGCTTTTATACCGGGCTTTTCGGGAAACAGACCGTGAAAAAAGTACGGGCAGAGGGCTTTTTTATATTATGCACAGGGAAGTGCTTGGATTTTTCGCATTGCTGTCGCTGGCATTTTGTGAAATCTGCTTAAGACGGTACGGCAGTACGGATTCACGGTTTCCGCTCGCCCTTGTCTCGTTTGCGGCAGCCTGTTTCCTTGCCGTGCTGGTAATAAAAGCAGTCGCAGCGGGCAGGCAGGCAAAGAACAAAACGCCGCAGCCGCAGACAGATCAGGAGATGCCAGACAATGAGGAGACAGGCGGTGTTTTGGCAAGCTGCGTCGTTGTGATGCTGCTTGTGATGATGATATCCGCGGCAGCAGCCGTCTATTTTTTAGACGGGTTCTTGATAAAGGCAGGATGTGTGATGGGATTTTTGGCATTGGCAGCGTTTATGGCACTGCTCAATGGGCTGATGACGAAAGAATAGAGAATCTCCAAAAAGGACAGGCAGGGAAAAATCATGAGCAGAAAACGTTTTTCATTTAAAATGCTGGCTGGCAGCATTTTGGCAGGAGCTGCATATGGAATCGCGGGGGAGGCAGCCTATTCGTATCTGAAACAGCGTGTTTCCCCTACCTTGGTAACCGCCTTGTATTTTACGGGCATGTATTTGTTTATCGGAATTGTTGTCTATCTGGTCGGGCGGATGGGGCACGCAAAGGCAGACGGGCAGGTAAACAAAAAGCAGTGGGCGGCGGCGCTGCTGCTGACCGTGCTGCTCTCGGCGCTGTTTGCATATGTCTATAGCTGGATCGGGACAGGCGGGCGCAGGCAGGAGTTTGCGGCATACCTGTTTGTGATCGACCATTCGGGTTCTATGAATCAGACAGACCCAGAAGCGCTGCGGTATCAGGCGGTGGAAAAACTGCTGGAGGATAAAGAGCCGGAATTTTGTTATGGGATCTATCAGTTTGCAGATCAGGCGCAGATGGTCAGGAATATGGCGCCTGTCGGCGAAAAACATACGGCATACAAGGTGGAGAACACGGGAGGCACAGCGTTTATCCGTGTGCTGGATACGATTTTGCAGGATCTGGAGTCCGGTAAGTTAAAACTGCCTGACCGTTGCAGGATGATCCTGCTAAGCGACGGCTATGCCACGGATGTGGACGCCGCAAGCCGGTACGACTGTATCCGCAGGCTGGAACAGTTTGCGGACAAGGGAATCTCGATCAGCACGGTAGGCATGGCAGCGGACGTGGACATGGAGCTATTGATGCTGGCAGCGGATAAGACCGGAGGAATCTATGTCGGCGTGCAGGATGTCGGGCAGCTAGAGGCAGGAATGCGCCAGGCGGCACAGCCGGACGTGGAACACAGGGATCTGCTCGGATACCGCAGTGTGGGCGAGGCAGACTGGGTGCTTGCAGTGCTTCGTGTGGTATTTATTATTGGGCTGGGCATTTTGGTCGCAGTAGAAAAGACGGTATTATGCGAGCGGTTTTTAAATACCAATTCGGTGCTTGCAAGCTCTGTGGCAGGCAGCGCGCTGGGCGGAATCTGTCTGGAAGCCGGTATGAACATGCTGGGGCTGCATCCGTCAGCGATGCGCGCCGCGCTGTGCGTGCTGGTGGGCTTTACGCTGCTGCGTGAGGACGAGGCGGCGGATACACACGTGCGTTACATGGAGTAGGAAAGATACTTATGGCGAGGTGGATAGAAATATGAAAAAGCTTGTAAACGGGCTGCTGTACAGCCTGCTGATTGCGGTAGCGGCTGCCGGGATGTTTGGCGTGGCGCAGTTTATCGTGCAGGAACAAGGACGGGTGGAGGAGGAAGACAGGCAGCGCAGGCTGGCACTGGAGGAACGCGCGCGGGAAGAAGCGGCACGTGCCCAACAGGAAGCAGAGCAGGAACCAGAAGACTACTGTGTCGTGTATGTCAAAGAGCTGCCTATATATGAGAAGAAAAAGATTACGAAAATAAAAGCGGGAAGCACACAAATGCTTTCTTGCGGGGATAAAATCACCGTGCTGGAAGAAGACGGGCTGTATACAAAGATCCGCACAGAGCAGGACAGCGTTGGTTATGTATGGAGCGACTGCATTGGGATGCTTTCAGACAGGCAGGAGCTGTTTGATTCAAAATCGAAAACTGAACCAAAAGTAGTCGCGCTGGATATAAACCTGTCCGGGCAGGACGCGTCAGAGCAGGCACAAGAAGCAGATGCGCTGTGCTTTACGCTGGCTGCGGCGCTGGAAAAGCGTCTGGAAGAAAACGGCTTTGAAACCGTGCTGACAGCCAGAGCAGGAGAAGGAATCAGCAGCGAGGCAAAGCGGATCGAGCTGGCAAACCAGATCCAGGCGGATGTGCTGCTGCAACTGGATCTGGGCAGCAGCGATCCCGCACAAAGCGCCGCCGCTTACTGTACGGCGGCGGACAGCCAGTATCCGGCTGCGGCGCATTTTCCTTACAGCAACAAGCTTGGGAAAAGGATTTTAAAATATTATACAAAACAGACCGGGTTTGCAGACGGCGGGGTGATTCCAAGCAGTGATGCGGCAGGCAGGAATGAGAGCAGGATGCCTGCGGTCATGTTAAAGCTGGGAAATCTGTCTGACAGAGGGCAGTATGAGAAGATGAAAAAGGAGAGGTTTCAGGCAAAGATGGTAAAGGGAATTGCGGATGGGGTTGCGGCGTATTTTCAGGCAGTGGATCGGTAGGTTTTACAGGGAGGGACGCCGGGAAAGAGGATGTGCCTCCCCTGGCTGCGTCCGTTCCAGAATGATAAGAATCCCTAAGCATTCTGTTTACAGGAAGGAAAAAATAAGCTCGATATGGTTTTGGTTGTATGAAAGCAGCAGAGATTGTGGAATGTTTTGTAGTTTTTGGCTCTGGTGTGCGGCGGAAAGGACAGGCAAAAGAATGAAAAGAAATGTAAAAAATAAAAAGAATAATAAGAAGAGGTGTATATTTGCGGCAGCAGTATTTTTGGCTGCTGGCATTGTGGGGGTTGGGGTGCCTGGTCGGGTGAATGCGGGGGTTATAGTGCCTGTGGAATGTTTGTCTGCCGATTTGCCGGAAACGGTTTGGGAGGCTGGGCAGTTTGCGGTTTTGCGCAGCAGCCGGGCGGGAGGCAGGCTGGAGGGGAATGCGAAAAAGATTTATGATTTTTTGAAGGCGGAGCTTATGAAGACGGCGGATGGAATACAAACGACAACACAGTTTACGCTGCCGGTCAGTGAAATCCTGGACAAGCTGCAATATACGCAGCAGGAGATCGGTGCTTCTTTTTCAGATCCTGATACGGGCAGGCAGGTTTCAAGCGAAAAACAGGTGAAGATTTTGGATCAGTTTCGAAACAGGCAGATTGTATCGGATACGCAGATTCAAAACCTGTTTCAGTCGCTGCTGGTAGATTGTCCTTATGAGTTGTACTGGTATGATAAGGCGGCGCAGGGAAGCTTTCGCATGACGATGTCCGGGGCGCAGATCAAAAACAAAGGGACGGAACATGCCGTATTGTCTTTGGAGAACGCGGTGCTTTCGTTTGGCTTTCTTGTTGACAGCGCATACGGCAGCGGCTACCAACTGGACGCAGGAAAGACGGCGGCGGTAAGGCAGGCGATGGAATATGCGCAGCAGATTGTCAGGGAAGCAGCCGGGCTTTCCGATTATAAAAAGCTTGTGTATTACCGGAAAAAAATCTGTGAACTGGTCTCTTATAATAAGGAAGCGGCAGCGTCCAGATCTCCAGGCAACCAGAATCCGTGGCAGTTGGTCTATGTATTTGACAAAGACAATACGACAAATGTTGTCTGTGAGGGGTATGCAAAAGCATTCCAGTATCTTTGCGACGAGACGGATTTTACAGACCCGGATATATGCAGCTATATTGTGACCGGAATGATGACGGGCGGTACGACGGCGGGGCTTCATATGTGGAATATCGTGCATATGGGGGATTTTGGAAATTATCTGGTCGATGTGACAAATTGTGACGAGGGTGCGATCGGTGCGGAGGATGCATTGTTTTTAACCGGGTATACGTCGAAGGATGCACAGGGCGGATACCAGATTGCGATAGACGCTCCGTCACAGGCGGGAAAAACGGTTTCTTATGTGTACCGCGACTATATCAAAGAGATTTATTCAGACAAAGAGCTGACACTGGAAAAGGGCGGCAGGTTAAAAGAGTCGGACGTGCATGTGCATTCGTGGAACGAATCGGAAAAGACAGACGCCGCGTGTGAAGCGCCTGGCAGGATTTCCTACATATGCCCTGTATGCGGCAGGGAAAAGACAGAAGAGATCCCAGCGGCGGGACACGCCTACGAAGCTGTCAGCAAGTGGCAGGAAAGCAGCGGTGCCTGCACCATTACGTTTGTCTGCAAAAATGACCGCACGCATAAACTGCCGCAGGTCACAGCGGATACAGGGCAGGAGCCAAAGCTTCTTACCGCAGACACCACAGATACGTATGGAAACTACAAATACAGCCTGTGCATAGACCTTATGGACTTAACAGCAGGAAACAGTCTGTTTGTCTACCGCTTGGATGAAACGGGCACATACAGCATGGTCAATGACCAAACATATAAAATCAGCCCGGATGGCAGCATACTTCTTTCTCTGCCGCATAACCAGTCTTACCAGCTATTAAATGCAGCGAAAGCGGAGGAAATCAGCCGGTCTATTTTAAATAAGGCAGCGCCGCGGCAGACGTCTGCTGTGATAAAGAAGGGCAAAAGCATAAACATGCGCCTTGACAGCGGACTGCATCCTGCGAATGTCAAAAGCATTGCCTATACGTCATCCAAAAAGGCAGTCGCAAAGGTGTCTGCAAATGGAAAGGTTACCGCGAAAAAGGCGGGAAAAGCCGTGATTCGGGCGAAGGTTACGTTAAAAAACGGGGCGGTAACGACGGTTTCAATGGAGGTCAGAGTGAAATAGCTTCCTGAAATAATCTCCCCTGCCAGGTGCCGCGCTGCGAAAACCGTTTGGTAAAGGTATTTAATACCCGCTTTTTATCCGCACTCCATGCAGGAGCGACAAGCAGCTTTTTCGGCGCGTCTCCGGTCAGGCGGTGGATGACCATAGACGGCGGCAGGTGTTCCAGGCAGGTGATGACAAAGTCTACATATTCTTCCATCGAAAACAAAGGAAACGGCTGCCGGGCATAAAGGTGTGCCAGATCGGTGCCTTCCAATACATGCAGAAGCTGTAGCTTAATGCCGTTTACTGCCGGGGAAAAATGCGCCAGATAATCTACAGATTCCAGCATATGTGCCTGGGATTCCAAAGGAAGCCCCAGGATAAGATGGACGATCACGGTGATTCCTGCCGCGCGAAGCTGCCTGACTGCTTCTTCAAAACAGGAAAGCGGGTAGCCGCGGCGGATCCATGCAGCCGTTTCAGGATGGATCGTTTGCAGCCCAAGTTCTACCCAGACGGGTTTTTTGGCATTCAGTTCACGAAGAAGCTGAATTTTTTCCGGCTCTAAGCAGTCCGGGCGGGTCGCGACAGAAAGAGCTACGATGTCTTCCCGCTCGATGGCGCAGGTAAATAACGTTTTTAATCTTGCAGCAGGAGCGTATGTATTTGTAAAAGACTGAAAATAGGCAATGTATGCGCCTGACGGCGGCATTTTTCTGGAAACAAGCATTTTCGCGGCGTCTATCTGCCGTCCAATATCGATCTGCGGGAAGCCGTCAGCATCCTGGCTGGCGGCAGGTTTTACAGCGAAATCGCCGGAGCCGCCTGCGCTGCAAAAAATACAGCCGCCGTATCCAAGTGTCCCGTCGCGGTTTGGGCAGCTCATTCCGGCATCCAGGGAAAGCTTATAAACTTTTTTGCCAAATTGCTGCTTTAGCCATGTATTTAAGGTGTAATAAGGATTGCCGTTCCATAAGGTTTTGTGGTTGGTATTGTTCATTGGGAGGCGGGGTCCTTTCTGTAGTTTTATGGGAGGTGGTACTATGGAGAATGAGTGCTTTTTTCTTATAAGAAGGGACGCCGGGAGCGGGGATTGGCACACCCTGGCGGCGTCCGTTCCAGAATGGTAAGAAGCCCTAAGTATTCTGCTGGTACGCTGTGGCTGTGTGTGGTCGTGTC
>ERZ778516.1251-NODE-1251-length-19822-cov-18.263925_pt1 | contig 19822 bp, 22 predicted proteins | sample MGYA00510342_ERZ778516 | MGnify/ENA primary metagenome ERZ778516 (study PRJEB29527, sample SAMN07138961) | mouse gut metagenome | material: feces | host: mouse | place: China:Nanjing | collected 2016-01-25 ... | reverse complement strand
CTCACAAAGGGCTGGGGTAATTTTATATCTGACCGCATTAATATTTGGCGCTTACTGTATAGATATTGAGTATAAATATTATCCCTATTCGCTATATAAAAGACGGTATCAGCTTTACGCCGACACCGCCTTTTACTCGAACAATCCGTTATAAAATTCCTGCTTTTTTCAGATACCCTACGCTGTCATAGCAGCCACGGAAGTAGATAGACTGCATCTCTATATCCGTGAGTTTATTCCTAAGCTCCATAACTTTAATGAGTGCAGCACATTCTTCCTCGGTCAGTTCCGCCGATGTTTCCGTATCAAACACGCCTAAGACTTTCGGATATCTCTCATAAAGGCTCTCAATTTCAGCTCTCACGGCACGGTATTCCTCATTTTCTCTGGACAGCTTTGCCATGACAGAGCCGAGATATTCATTAAAGATATTGCTATGGACATCTACAAAAGTTTCAAATCTGAACGTATCAGACATTCTTCCTCACCTCCGACTTTTTCTTATTGTCACTTATTATACTACTCAGTGACAGGGAAACAGATTGCCGAATAGCTTAAAATATGCTACAATCTGTAAATGGAGTAACCGTGTTACAAGGTGACAGCCTCCCTCACTTCACAGAAGAGGGGAGGTGATGCATATGAGTACATACGAAGTTTTAAGCCTGCTGTTTTTGGGCGGTTCGTTCCCCGTTGCATTGCTTGCCTACATAGATAGGAACAACAAGCGAAAATAAATAAGCCTACCTTGTAATCTTGCCGGATGCAGGTAGGCTTATATAGCTATTTGCGGAGGCTAACCACTTTGTGGGCGGCTGCTCCTTTTCTATAATATAACATTTCTGTATCTGAAAATCAACCGTATTTATTTATCTTGCAGATTATCTCACATCATATTAAAATGCCTAAACGCTGCCATAATTGCTTTTTCTTTCTCCGGCGGGCATTTCGGCACACGGCTTTTATTATCGCCTACAATGTAATTCAGACGTTTCTCAATACCACATTTGTCTTTTATCTGTGCTACATACAAAGACGATACCTTCAAACTATATTCTGACATTATCCATTCTTTAATTTCCGTATAGGTTGCACAGCCTTTGACATCCTTCAGATATTCATTATCTTTTGGCTCATAATCCACATACGCATAGACTGTTTCAGCAGTGTTACTATTTCCTACCCAAAAGGACGCACGTCTCAACATGATTATCGTTGTCCAAACCTATACTTAAATCATTTTCAATAATCGGCAGCTTAAACCGAATTGATTTAAGCCACTGACCATTGGGTTTGCGTTCCTCGTAAATCTGTATTTCAGCAATCAACGCTTCGATAAGCTGTCGCCGCTCCACATCATTCATAGCGAAATACAGCTTGTCAAAACAAATCAATACCTTGTAAATATTATCCCCTGTGATTTTCTCCGCTTCAATAGATGTCTTTTTCGCTCTGGCATCAATCAACTGTGATTCCAGTTCCTCTATCTTGTCATACATCCGATAAAGCCTATCATCAAGGTCTGACTTTCTTCTAATATAATGTCTGTCGTCGGGATTGAGGTTGTCAATTTCCTCCATCAGCTTCGATTTGATGGCGTAATCTTGACGGAGCTGTTTTTCATAATTTGTTATTTCTTGGTCTATTGCGGTCGTATCAACTTTCATGTTGATTTTTTCCTGCATCATTGCCGCAAAATGGGGATTGCTGACCAGCTTTACTATCACTTCGGCTACGGCATCGTCCAGAAGTTCTTCCCGTATCTGCTTTCTGTAATCGCATTTATGCCCCCGCTGCATACCACGGTGTTTACACCCATAATAGAAGAAATCTTTGTATTTCGTACCATCCTTTTTGTATTTGATGCTTTTATTCCCATACATCCCTGCACCGCATATAGGACACTTCACAATCCCAGAAAGCAGATGCGTCCGCTCATTTTTTCCTTTATTAACGTGTTCATACTTTTTCGCCTGTGCAATCAGTTTTGCCTGTGCCGCATTCCAGACATCCTCTGGAATAATAGCTTCATGCAATCCGTCTACCAAAAGAAAGTTTTCCTGCTCCACAAGATGATATTCATTTCGTGTTCCGTGGACTTTTTCTGTTTTCCTGCGTCCATAAGCAATTTTACCGCAATAGACGGGATTTTTCAATATCAGACGGACTAAGTGGGCGTCAAAAAGAGGGTTCTTCCCATTCTGACGCTGTATCTTACGGATGCCGTGATTTTCCAGATATTTTGAAATCCCGTTTGAGCCAATATCCGAATTCACATACTGGTCATAGATGGTTCGGATTGCAACTGCTTCTTCCTCGTTGATTTCCAACTTACCATTTACGAGCTGGTATCCATATGGCGCAAATCCGCCGTTCCATTTCCCCTCTCTGGCTTTCTGGATTCTGCCCTCCATTGTCTGGACACGGATATTCTCACGCTCAATTTCGGCTACCGCCGACAAAACGGAAATCATCAGCTTGCCCGCATCTTTGGATGAATCAATCCCATCCTCCACGCAGATTAGGTTCACGCCGAAGTCCTGCATGACCTGCAAAGTGGAAAGGACGTCTGCCGCATTTCTCCCAAAACGGGATAACTTGAATACCAAGACATACGAGATGTTGTCTTTTCCCGACTTCACATCCTCCATCATCTGTCTGAATTGCATACGCCCCTCAATGGATTTGCCCGATTTCCCTGCATCCTCATACTCTCCTACAATTTCATAGTCATTGAAATCTGCATACGCTTTCATCCTTGACCTCTGTGCGTCCAGTGAATAACCGTCAATCTGCATGGCGGTGGAAACCCTCTTATAAGTGTAAACCTTTATTCTTTCTTTGTTCATAGTAACAGCAACTCCTTTTTTACCAAAACCGTGGTATTTATTTTCTGCACTTAAAATTGTATCAGCGATTCTCTGAAACAACAAATGTGCGATTTTGGTGAATATTAGAGTCGCTGCCATATTCTTTGCTACGACTGGCATCGGGCATGCCGTCTATGCCCAGTTCGGAAGCGTATTTTGCTATCAGATTTGCCAGCAGGTCAGCCAAGCCGTTCCACTCATCGTCAATGAGCATATTCCGATACACCCCCTTTATTTATTTGCCATAGCAAGACTAATGGCAAGAGCCTTGTCAACCCTTGCCATTATATTATCGGGCATTGTACCCATATGATTTTTAAGCCTTTTCTTGTCAATCGTCCGTATCTGTTCAAGCAGGATAATAGAATCCCTGTCAAGCCCCTCAACCTCTTTTACCTCGGTGTGTGTTGGCAATTTCGCCTTTGTCTGTGTCTTGCCCGTGATAGCAGCAATAATAACTGTCGGGCTGTGCCTGTTGCCTGTATCATTAGAAATGATAAGTACGGGTCTTGTTCCGCCCTGCTCCGAGCCGATAACGGGATTAAGCTCTGCGTAGAAAATGTCGCCACGCCTAATAGTTCTGTCCATAGTGTTTGACCTCCTATTTGAATTTAGGCAGGAACACCCTGCCTATGTAACAGCCAGATGCAAGGAAGCATTAAGGTCGTGAAAGCATAAAACAAGCTCTGTTTTCATTGACCGCCCCGCATCTGGCTTTATGATAAAAAGCATTTTCTATTTGTCCCCGACACCCCGAAAATGCTGATGCGTTACAACGCAAGGGAAGTCACCAAACGGTCAGCAGCGAACTGACGCCACGGGAGTTGCACCCCAACTGTCGGTCTGACAGAGCCGCCCCCATTGCCTGCGGCGGACTGGTTACCGCTCGGACTGTGGCTGGACGGGAGTATCATTGTCCTCTTTGTGGGTCTTGGCGGAATCGGGAGCTGCCCGATATTTTCAGTCGGTATTTTTTCGCTTACTGCCTTTCGGCGGGTCATGGCGTACCGCTGCACACGCTTATGCTTATTACAGCCACAAAGAGAATGTATTTGGTGAATGGGTATTCGGTTGTCAAAGAGCCGTCCCGTTTTCGATATAAAAGAAAACTGGGCAAGAGGTTTTTGCCCTCTCACCCAGTAGCCGATGGGAAAGTGCGATTTTGGACACTATCCCAAAAGTTTTTTAATTTTTTTCTTAAACCTGTTCAAACGCTTGTAAATGACTTCCTTATTTAAACTTAATTCCACTGAAATTTCAGTGACTGAAAAGCCCTGCGTCCTCATCAGCAATGCTTGGAGCGTGAGCTTGTCCAACTGATGCAGCTCTTGGTACAGCACTGCATTTTCAATGCTGTCCAAAAATTCCTCAACCGTTTTTACTTCGGGCTGTGCCGTGTCCTCTGCGACTTCCTCAAGATATGTACCCGCATCCTGCAATTTCTCATAGTACCGTCTGTCGGAATTGAATACCGCCCAATCATGGACACGGAGCTTTTCAATATCGCCCTCGCTGACACCCAAGCTTTTAAGCTGCTTTTCCTCGGCTTCTTTCCATAGCCGCCATTTTCTTTCTTCTCTGGCTTTGTTGTACGCCATAATCCGTTACCTCCAATCTGAATTTTTTTGAAAATCCAGATTGGCAGGCGGTGAACGGCATCCAATGACAGAAACAGCCTTACGGCGTATTTCTGCAAAAAACGACAAAAGAAAAACCGCAAAGGCTGTTATACCTTTACGGTTTATAGATATTTTAGTTCTAATATGTAGATATTTGACTTCTACTTGTTGGGTGCAAAGTCCCCTTGTACTAAAATAGATTTTTTTAACAGGTTATCCACCCATTCTTTATTTAATATATGTAAATAGAAGTCATTGTTTACAGGCAATACAGCAAACCTGCCACTGGCAGCTTTCCTTGCATACTTTGGCATAAAAATCCCTCCAAACTTCAAAAAGCGAAGTCGGAGAGATTTCAAAGCATGGCAAATCAGCTCACCGAAACATCGTTTTTTTTATTCGGTGGGCTTGTCCTACCTGTGGTTATATAAAACAAAGCCGATAAACTGTGATTTCTCACAAGTTCATCGGCTCTGCATCTAATGTGTCTGGCTCTTTGATGACTATTACTTGTAAATTTGTTACTCCTATCAATATTTCCTGCTTACATTTTGGACAATACAGTGGAAAATTCTTGAGTTCTGTATCTTCCCGTATTTTTAATCTTGTTTTATTTCCGCAGGCAGGGCATAACAGCCATTCTGCGTTACCTGCTACTCCCATTTAAAAAAGCGAAGGGACACTCCGATACAAATGGCAGCAAGTACCACCATAACAATAATTGGAACAAAGACATTTTCTATCGGAAGTCCTAATGAAGCGGCTTTCAATAGTTTTATCCCCTGTGTCAATGGCAGAATATCCGCCACCTTTTGCAATGCACTTGGCATTACCTCATACGGCAGCGTTGCTCCAGAAAAAATAAGCATCGGGAAGTAAAGCAGGCTTGCTATCACGCTCGCCGTCTGGGAGTTCGGGGAAATCCCGCCTACCATCATGCCGATGCTGAATATCGACAGCATGACTAACAGATAGCTACCGAGAAAAGCAATCATAGAGCCGCCCATATGAAATCCAAAAAAGAGTGCTGAAACGATATAAAGCAGTATAAGCGATGCCACGGAATAAATTGTGTAAATCGCAACCTGCACCGCTAAAATCACCGCAGGACTGACAGGGGTAACTTTAAAACGCTTCAATATCTTTCTACTTCGGTAATCAGACACCACAAGGGGCAGTCCCATAACACCGCCTGCACAAACCGCAATCGTTGTCAAAGCTCCAAAGGACTGTTCCAGAAACGTGTACGCCGCACCGGGGGAAGCAGGCTTATTACCATAAATAACGCCTAGTATAATCAAGACTACAAGCGGGATGCAGATTGCAAATATGACCATGTTCATATCACGCAGGGAAAGTTTCATCTCATTTTTCAGCATTGTTTTAAATGTTTTCATTATCACTTGCCTCCTCATCAGAATACCACAAATACGCATCTTCAAATTTGTCATACGGACTGCCTGCAATGGCTTCTTCTACAGTTCCATAAAAGACAGATTTTCCTTTTTTGAGTATACAGACCCAGTCGCACAACGCTTCTACCTCGTCCATAAAATGTGAAGTCAGAAAGATTGTCATTCCTTTTTCTTTGAGGTCAGATAAGATTTTCCATACCTCCCGTCTGGCTTTTGCATCAAGCCCTGTCGTCAGCTCATCCAGAAAAACAACTTTAGGCTGTGGTATCAGAGCTAAAACAATAAACAGTTTTTGCCGCTGTCCTCCAGAAAGCTCCTTGACCATGCTTTTTGCTTTATCAAAAATACCAAATTGTTTCAGAAGCTCCCCATAGTCTGCGGCGTTCCGATAGAGTGACTGCGTTACCTCGCATAATTCAGCAACCGTCACTTTGTCTTGGTAATTCGCTTCTTGTAATTGGACGCCGACATTTTCAAAAAGCCGTTTCCTTTGCAGGAGCGGGTTCATCCCTAAAATAGAAACCGTGCCTGCATCGAATTTCCTTGTGCCTAACATACATTCAATCGTAGTGCTTTTTCCTGCACCGTTCGCTCCAAGCAGCCCGAAAACCGTCCCCTGCGTGACTGACAAATCCAGCCCCTGCACGGCAGTCAGTCCGCCATATGATTTTGAGAGCTGCTTTACGCTGATGATTTCATTCATCTGTCTTATCCTCCTTTTGCTGTTGTGGCTCTTATCTTAACAGCGAAAAAAAGGTTGGTGTTAAAATGTAGGGTTAAGAAAATTTCTTTTTCATATCGGTAAGAATCTCTATCATCTTTTCTGCATTTTTTTCGGCTGCCTGCAATGATACAATCAGCCTGTCGCAAACGGAAATAATATCGGTGTCCTCTTTCGGCGTGTTCAGCACCTGTTCAATATTTGCCTGCGGATTATGCTCAAGGGCATTCAGCATCCGCAGGATTGCTTCTAATGAGTAATTGGCACAACGGAGTGACCGTATTATCTTTAGCCGCTCAATATCCTCGCCTGTATAGAAGCGGTATCCGTTCTGTTTCCGTTTTACCCGAAGCAAACCGTTCAATTCCCAATTCCGAAGTGTATCCATAGAAATATCCAGATAGTCTGAGGCTTCCTTTCGTTTTAAACAAAGGGATTGTTCCGCCGACCTGCCAGATAAAATCTGCTTTGCAATCTGGATCGCTTCCTCGGCGTTGCTTTGCTCTTTCTGTATTTGGTTTCGGTATTCCTCCGCCAAACAAAGAGCCTTATCAAAATCGCCTTTTGCAGAAATCTTGACAGTTTCTACAATCTTTTTCCTTAGTCCGTTCTGAAGCACCTCTATTTGAAAAGCAATGCGGGCAAGCCGAAGTTGTTCAATATGGAAATCTGTAAATACTCGGTAGCCGTTCGGCTTCCGTTTCGCTTCTGGTATCAGTCCCCATTCCTCATACATCCGTACTGTATTCGGATGTATGCCAATGATTTTTGCAACTTCCGAAGTCTTATATGTACTCACTAAAATCCACCTCCCATATGCCAATCTTACCATACTGTAAAAGTATGGTGTTACAGTGGAAGGTTTATTCTATCAGAATTTCTCTGTATTCACAAATATGCAAAAACCGACAAACTGTGATTTATCACAAGTTCATCGGCTCTGCGTCCTATGCGTCTGGCTCTTTGATAACTGTTACTTGTAAAATCTTTGCTTCAATCAAAACTTCTTGCTTACACTTTGGGCAGTAGAGGGGATAGTTTTTCAAAATTGTATCCTCTCTGATTTTGTTTCGGGTTTTACCACCGCAAACAGGGCAGTGTATCCATTCTGTTCTCATAACTGTTGTAGCCTGCCTTTCTTCAAGCAGAAAACAGTATCCGCCTGCTTTGCAAGCTCATTCGAGTGCGTTACAATAACCACACATTTCTTCATTTGATGGGCACACTCTTTCAATATAGAGATAATCTCTGCCGCCGTATCCTCGTCCAGATTTCCCGTCGGTTCATCAGCAAGAATCACTTTCGCATCAGATGCCAACGCACGGGCAATCGCCACACGCTGCTGCTGACCGCCAGAGAGTTTTAGGACATTCCGTTTACTTTCTTCCTCGGTCAGCCCGACACGTTCTAAAATCGGCTGTGGAGAAAGCTTCGCCGTCAAAGCTACATTTTCTTTCGGTGTCAGATAATCAATCAGATTGTAGCTCTGGAAGATAAATGCCACATTCTTCTTTCTATGGTTGGCAAGCCCTATTTTCTCAATATCTTGTCCGTCATACAAAATCTGTCCGTCTATCGGACTGTCCAGACCTCCCAGAAGTGACAAGAGCGTAGTCTTGCCACACCCAGACTGTCCAAGGATAGCATACATTTTCCCCTCATCCAGTGCCGTGCTTATACAATTTAATACATTCCGCTTATTATCGTAAGAATAGCGGACTTTCTGAATTTCTATAATGCTCATAATAGATTCCTCCTTAATCCATTTGTGAAAGTATCTTTTTGGGCTTCATCTGTATCACCGTTGTAGATGCCGCTGAAACGGAAAGAACAACAAGGAAAGCTCCAAAAACATAAATATAAAGTAAATTGTTTGGATTGACATTCACTCGAACGCTTTCCACCATTTCCATGTTTGAAGTGTCATAAGGAATATACTGCCCTGTTATATCAAGGTACTCCGAGCCGTCATCGGGCAATTCTATTTCTGGTATAGGCTGTGATTCGGCTACTTGATTAAAAATCAAATCGCTCACACCCTGCGAAATCAAACTGCTCGTAAAATAGGACAATCCAAAAGCAACTACCGCTATAAGCAACACTTCCATTATATACTGAAAAACAATTTTACTTTTTGTGATTCCGATAGAAAGTAGTATTCCTGTTTCATATCTCCTCTGCTTTATCCACATAGACAAAATCAATATCAAGATGCAGACGCTCACTACAATACAACCGACAATCAGCCAGACAATCAAGCTCTGCATGGACGTTAAAGATGCGGCAACCGCTTCATAGGCAGAGTTATCTACCGTAAGTGAGAAACAATTCCAGTCCAAATCGAGATTCTTTATTTCCTTTGCAATCCTGTCAATTTCTCTGGGGTCGTCCACATAAAAATCAATGCCATTGTCATACTGTATTTCATCCCTCTGCATGATTTCCTGCATTGCCTTATGGTCAATAATCAGACGGTTACGCTTGTCCGTTGATGTAGTCTGGAATGAATCAGTATCCCCCTTATACTCGTAAATACCAATAACTGTCAGTTTCACATCTGGATAATCGCCTATATCATAGCTACACTGTACGGTAATGGTATCGCCGAGCTTTAAATTGTTTTTTTCTGCAATCGCCGAACTGATTAAAACGGCATGGTCATCATCTTCCTTAATATGCCGTCCCTCTATCAACTGGAACGCTTTTCGGGTAAAGAAATTAAAATACTCTGAATTTGTGACAGATGGAAGCCTGCTGTCATCGATTTCTGCACCAAAATTAAACCCATATATGAAATCAAAGTCTTTTGCATAAACAGACCCGTCACCTATGCCGTTATATGCTTTCACCCCGTCTATTGACATAATCTTCTCAATATCTCTGTCAGTAATGGGAGTTCCAACATATTCGACCATCACTCCCCCTACCGCCTGCTGATACTGCCAATTTGCACCATTACTTTCATCTAATTCCAATCGGATGCTCCCACCCACGGACCTGCGCAGGCTTAAAGCAGAATCATCCGTTGCTTTATAGATAGACAATCCCGTCAGTATAAGAGTGGACATCGCAAGCAAAACGCAAAATAAAAGAACGGTTTTTACCTTTTTCCGTATGACATATAAAAAAGCTCTTCTCCATGTACTCATAGTTTTTTATCCTCCTGTCAGCTCATTTTTGATAAAATATCTCTTGGTTTCATTCGGGTAACTGGCAAAGATGCCGCAATCACCACAATTACAATAATGAATGCTTCTAAAAGGAACTGCACCAGTGTTACTTTAGGTGAAATTGACATACTGATTGCATTTCCCAAATTTCTAAGTGCCGTTTCCACCAGTCCTACGACAAAATTTCCCAATATAGGCGAAACGATAAATACCAATAGGACAATCATCAACACTTCACAAATAAACTGCATGGCAATCTCGGTGGAAGATGTGCCAATGGAAAGCAATATCCCCGCTTCGTGTATCCTGTTCCTTATCCGCATCGTAAGCACAAGGGCAATTACTATCACGCTCACAATCATTATTGCAAAAATCAACATTCCCATAAGCCTTTCCAATGTCTGAAGCTGATACGAAACCGCCCGATATTCTGATTCGTTTATTTGGATAAAGTAATCATCCCATTGGATAGAGCTTATCTGTTTTACCTGCATGACAATGTGGTTCAGTTCTTCTGGGTCATTCACATAAAAAGTCACGTTTCCCAGATAAGCAGATGTTTCCTGCCCAGATAATCTCCAAAACACATCATGGCTTGAAAAGATGGTATCATCATCATATTCCATTTTGCTGTCACTGGTATAGATTCCTGCAATCCGAACTTTCATCTGCCCCTGTCTGTTAGGTGAAGCAAATTTCAAGATAATCTCGCTACCAATCTTTAATTGGTTTTCCTCTGCCAGTTTATCACTGATAATTACCGCCCTTTTGTCCTCAGCGGTAATATGCCTGCCATCCGACAACTTTAAGATTCCATTCACAAAATCCATCTGGCAGGCAGTATCCGTATTTGCGGAAAGAATACCGTCTATCATCCCAGAAAGATAATCTATCCCCTCCGTTTGAATAAGAGAATGCTGTTCTGCATTGTACGCTTTTATGCCATCCATGCTTAAAATCTGCATGACCGTCTGAGAGGGAACAGGAATTTTTTCTGTGGTATATCCTGTTTCGTCCCCATCAAATTTCAAACTGTCGATATTGCCGCTCATGGTAAAAGATGCCCCTATTGTTTCCCTCAAAGTTTGGGCAGCTTTTTCTGTTCCGTTTTGGATAGAAATGCCTGTCATGACAGACACCGTTACCAAGAGCAGCAATAAAAAAAGCGTCAGACTTTTACCTTTCTTCCTTGCCACATAAAAAAATGCCCTCTTATAGCTGTTCAAATCCGTTCCTCCTTTCCTTTGTTGCCCACGCTTTTTTGGCATAATGATATGCCCGCAGGGTGTTTCGTATGCTCGTATTGACATTCTATATCTCCCATGTGAGTGGAGTATCATTCTAATATGAATGGCGTATGAAAATTGAGAAAGATTACTGGCAATATTGGGGCATAAGAAAACCGCCTGCTGTGCAGACGGCTTCATCAAACCTTTTAAAATTCAATCGTAAATTGCATTCCCCTATTATCCTCCATAGCAGTAAATCTATAAGGGATTTTCAAAGTTTTCAATATCGTATCAACAATATACAAGCCCAAACCATTCCCACCAGTATTTCTGTCACGGCTATCATCGGGACGGTAAAACGGCTCAAATATGTGTGTTAAATACTCCCTCTGAATCGGAACACATTCATTTTCAAAAATCAGCTTCTGTTCTTCAAGATAAATTCTTATTGTCCCACCTTTTAATGTATAAGAAACTGCATTTGATAACAAATTAGAAATCACTTTCCTTATCATAGATACGGGATAAGAAACAAAAAACTGCTGTGAAATGTCCATTTTTACACAAATTCCTTTTGATTTTGCAATCATTTGGTACGGCTCGGCTACCTGTTCCACCAGTTCCGACAAATTGATTTCTTTATCATCGTCTATATCTGTTTTTTCAGCCTTTGAAGCATCTAAAATTTCTTTAATCATCACCGCCAGTTGTTCCATCAGCATTTTACACTTTGGCAGATATACGCTGTGGTCTTTATATTTCCCTACATTCAGAATCATATTTTCCAACATCGCATTTACGGCAGTAACAGGTGTTTTCAATTCATGGGATGCGGAACGTAACAGATTCGTTTTCTGAACCTCCATTTCCTCTACCTTATGGATTTCCAGTTCCAAGTCGTGGATTGTCTTTAGCAGGCTGTCATACATACTGTTTATATTGTCTGCCAATGTTTCAATTTCATCATGGGTATGCACTTCACAATAAGCTCCAGACGATAATTCCTGCATCTGCTTTGTAACGCTTGAAATCTGTTTGATTGGTTTTGTAATCATGTGGGAATACCATAGTGCAAACAATACCGAAACAAGCGTACAGACAAACGCTGTAACAGGCAAAATAATAATAACCGTGCTGACTGCATCTTCAATCTGTTCTCTCGATACGGTAGTTTTCACATATCCATTTTGGTCTGGAAATATCCTTTCGGCATAAAAAAAGTCTGTATTACCTTTTGGGTTTTGGGTAAGGGATATTTTTATCCTGCCGTCCGTCTGTTCTGCAATGATGTTTACATTTTCCATATTGCCATGAATCTCCGAAGGCTCATTTTCATTTACGTTCAGCAGATTCATTTCATATGCGTACCCCTCATATTGCACCAGAATATCAGCGTTCCATTTTCCTGCAAATTCAGTTACTAAAGAGAGCCTGTCGGCATCCCCCGTATTTTCAATATTTTCACACAACCTTTCAATATCAGCTTCCAACTCTTTTTTTTGACGATGATTATAAACCGTGGGAAGTAAAATATATATAAGCAGATGTGACACGGCAACAATCACCATCATTAGGCTAAATGTGTATAAAAAGGTTTTGGGAAATAATTTTAGTTTTTTCATGCATCCACCTCTAATTTATATCCAATCCCCTTTACTGTAACAATGCAGTCAAGCTCCAATTTTTTACGGAGATTTCTGATATAGCTATCAACAATACGGTCTATAACGAAAGAATCATCTCCCCATACCGCATTTAATATCTGTGACCGTGACAGCACCAGTCCTTTATGCTCAAGCAGCAGCTTCAGTAATTCAAGCTCTTTGGGTGTTACATCAACTTTCCCATTCTGATTACAAGCCGAATACCCAGAAAAATCTATGGTCAAATCACCATATTTCCATATGTTTGGCTCATCCTTTACCCTTGCCCGACGCAGCAATGCTGTGATACGTTTCCCAAGCACAACCATTGAAAACGGCTTTGTCATATAATCGTCTGCCAGACAATCAAAGCTCGATACCTGCGTATATTCGTCCTCTAACGCCGTGAGCATGATAACAGGTATCTGGCTTGTCTTTCGGACAGCATTTAATACAGCAAGCCCAGACATTGTCGGCAGCATAATATCAAGGACAATCAAATCCACTGTGTTATTTGAAAAAAGTTCTAATGCTTCCGTTCCGTCATATGCAGATATGATTTCATGTCCTGCTTCCTGCAAATATTCAGAGAGTGCTTCATTTGTATCTACATTATCTTCAACTATCAATATTTTTGCCATAAAGACCACCTCCAAGTTTATCTTAGCATCTCCGTGTGTATGGAGTATGAATTTTAACATCTTTCTGTTTTACTCATTATAAAAAATCTCTTTGCTCTAATCAAATGTGCAAATACGAATTTTTATCGCCATCATACAGAAATCAAATCTCATGTTTTAAGAGATTTCACATCGTTTAAGCAGAACTCTCATTTCAGTAAAATATATAGAGTAAAAATTATCAGTACAGGTGGTGAAAAAATGAGTGAAGTTGCAGGACATTTTGACTTTATCGAATTAGGGCAGGCGATTATGAAAGCCCGTGAACAACAGAGGATTACCAGAGAGGAATTAGCAGAGGAGCTTGGTATTTCGGCAAGACATTTGCAGTCTATTGAAAAAGAGGGGCAATATCCGAGCTTTCAGTTATTCATTCAGCTTGTGACAATGTTCCACATATCCGTAGACCAATACATACATTCTGACAGTCCGACAGAAAAAACAACCCTACGCCGACAGTTAGATGCACTCTTTGATACTTTCGATGATGCAGAGCTGACTATCATAGCAGGAACAGCACAAGGAATATGTAAAGCAAAAGAGCCAGAGGAATAAACCTCTGGTATTCTTTCGCCTTTTTCCTAATAAGCAGGTAAACCGTAACCGTATATTGAGCTGCTCCCGATTGGATAGCTCTGTTGCCTGCAAGCATCGCCAGAGTTGCCCTCCACGGTGTAGACCGTACCATTCTCGCATTTCTCCACGATTCCCACATGGTCGATAGAGCCGTCATTTCCCCAATCAAAGAAAATAAGGTCGCCTGCCTGTGGCTCATAGTTCTTATCCTGCCATTGCCCCCTGCCTTTGAACCAGTCTACGCCGTCCGAGCAGAGGGAGAATTTCGGGATGATGCCGCTCTCCAGATAGCCGCACTGGTCAGCACACCAAGAAGCGAAGCAGGCACACCATTCCACACGCCCGTCAAAGCCGTACCAACTCCAATAAGGCTGTCCGCCCTCATTGCCGAGCTGTGTCAACGCTACCTCTACAATGGCTTGGTTGCCGCCGCTTGTAAATACCCGTCCGTATGGATAATAGCGTAACACATGGGCGGGGTACTGCGTGTCGCCGTACTTTTCCCAACCTAACCGCTGTGCCTGCATAGCGGAAAATTCCACCGCATTTGCATAGGAATAGCCGCCGTAGTTGGTCTTTGCCCATGAGATATACCCGTTGCCGAAGTTGTAGCCCTGCAAGGCGAGCTTGATACGCTCCATGTCAATCGGGCTTTCCACCTCGGCTGATGTGAGGGCGGCTTTTAATTCCTGCACGCCGCACTCAATGGAATATTCGGGGTCTTTGATGCCGTTCGGCTCATGGGGGTACTTTTTGTTGAAGCTCCCCTCCGCCGCCTGCATCGGGTCGCTGCCCTTTCCCCCAGATTCCTGCATCATCACCGCTTTTATAAGCTCCACATATTCGGGGATGCCGTACTGCTTCGCATACTTCTGTATCAGCGGCGTGTAGGCTTCCACCTCCGCACTGACAGGGGTATAGGAAGTGCTTTCGCTGCCGCCCCCGAACAGGGAAACGGCACACCCAAGCAGGACAACGATAAGGATTATCACAATGGCAACCCAACCGCCTGCGATAAGGGCAGAAATTAACGCCTTAGTCCCTGCGATAATCGCCTTGACCGCCGCTATGGTGGCTCTGACCGTCGTTTTCGTTGCTTCGGCTGTCGCCTTTGCCGTGGCTTTCGCTGTCTGTGCTGTTTTCTGTGCGGCTTTGACAGATGCTTTCGCCGTTTTCTGTGCCGCCTTTGCGGTCTGCTCCGTAGTCTTAATCGCTGTCTTGGATGTCGCCCCTGCGGTTTTCACGCCTTTTTCCGTCGCCTTGACCGTCCCTTTGGCTGTGGTCTTGATGGTCTTTTTCCCCTGCTGCCTTGTCTTTATCAACTGGCTTGCCCATGTCTGGGTCTGGGGCATTTCGCCCTGCCTGGGAACATCGGGGACAGGAGAACGGCTCGCTGCCCCGTTTCGGATCAGCGAGCCGTTCTGTTCTGCAACCGCCTTTGCTTTTTTCTGCTCTACGGCTTTTACCGCACGCTTGGTCTTAAATTCAGCGATTTTATCCTTTGCTCTGCCGATATTTTCTTTTGTGGTCTGGGCGTTTTTCTGCCCCTGCTTATTTAATTGATGGATGCCCTCGTCCTTAATACGCCCCGAAGCACGGGAAACCTTATCAGAAGCATATTCCGTGGGGGAATTTTCTTCTGCATAATATCCCTGCTCCGCCTTATTCTTTGTCTTTGCATAGGCAGACTTCATGCGTTCCCCTGCAATGGCGGCTTTATCAAGGGTCTTTATCGTGCCTTTGACCGCATCTCTGGTCTTTATATCAGCCATAAACATCGACCTCCTTTCCCAGAGGATTTGCGGTCATATCAGTTTACCTTTTTTGCCACGACTACGAGCCTGCCGTTCTGTGCGGAATATTCGCAGGTAGATAGGGCAATGAGTTTATCACCGTATTCAGCGGTCACGCCCGTATCATACAAAGCAAGCTCCTTGCACCTCCCGACATAGGCATCAAACTCTGTTTCATTCTCTGCATTGACAAAATCATAATAGCGGTAGCCCTGTGAGCTGTACGCCACGGTTTTAAATACGGCAATGATTTCATACTCTGCCTGCTCCGTGAGGGTGTCAAACTGGATAGTCTTATGCTTCTCATAAAAGCTCTTGGATTTGTAATCTTCCAATGCCCCGAACATCCTGCCGCCCTTGATGTGGTGTCCGTAAATAATCAGATTGTCGCTTGTGAGAATGTCGCAGTCCTCTTGGATATATGGCACTCCCAAATCGCTGTATTGCTTTTCAAAGTTGTGCTTCAGATAAAAATTCGGGTTATTCCTGCTCTGCATGACAGGGTAATTGATGGTTGTTCCATCAATGGCAATCCAACCCGCCATATCCTCATTCTGCAAATACAGCTCCTTGTATTTCGCAAGAATATCCTCGCCCTCGCTGACAGGCGTATCTTTATCTTTTGGCGGTTCTTCCTCTGGCTCGGCGTTCTCCACAACCTCGGCAATCTCCGCAAAGGCTTCGGTCTGCTCGTCTATCTGCTGATAATGGCTGTAAATCTTAAAGCCGCAAAAAACCGCCGCTCCCAAAAGGGCAACAGCGGCGGCGATACAGATAATGGTTTTATAGTTTTTTACATTCATAGGCGTTTCCTTTCTTTTTAGTTTTACCTTGTATACTCCGTCTGCTTTTTAGGGGCAGGTAAATCCCTGCAATATTCGGGATACCTTACCTTGATGCCCTCCATGAAATACGGGGCAAACTCGCAGCAGAACAATTCCTCTGGCGTGAAAAGCCTCTCACGCCCCTCCTCTGCGTAACCGTTCCAGAGGTTAAAGGCAAGGTGGCAGACCCTGACCGTCCCGCTTGTCTGCCACCCTGCGTGCATCCCCTCTGGCTCAATGCAGTCTGTTTTAAAGTCGAACATGGAATTGATATTTTTCCTTGTTTCCTCCGCAATCCCCATCACATAGAAAAATGCCCTGTGGTAACAGTCGTTGACCCTGCATTTCATCATGTTATCCAGAAAGAAATCACGGTGAGCCGCATTGCGGAATCTTATCTCTGACATAATCTTATACCTCCCCAAATTTAGTCGTCATCAGCTTATACAGCTCCGTATTGCGTGGGAACTTGTTGACGAACGGCACAAGGGAGCTGCCGACTTTCAAAAGCCCCTGCCCCGCACCGACATTCGTGATATAGCTCATCTGCAAATCGGAGATGTTAAGGAGCTTCGCAAGCTCGATACGGTCTGTGGATGCTTGGTTCAGCATGATGATAAATTCAGAGTTGGCAAGCATCGTCCTCGCCGTATGGCTCTGCAACAGGTCGTCCACGTTCTGCGTGATTCCAGTACAGTACGCCCCGTACTTACGCACACGCTTCCAGAGGGTAAAGAGGAAGTTGGCGGAATACTCATGCTGAAACAGCAGATAGATTTCGTCAATGAAAATAAAAGTGTTCCTGCCTTTCGCCCTGTTCATCGTGATGCGGTTTAGGATGCTGTCAAGCACCACGAGCATACCGATAGGCTGTAACTGCTTACCTAAATCTAAAATGTCATAGCAGATAAGGCGGCTGTGGGTGTCAACATTCGTATGCTTGGCAAAGGTATTGAGAGAACCGTCCGTGAAAAGCTCAATCGCAAGGGCGATTTCCTGTGCTTCTGGCTCATCCTGCTTTAACAGCTCCTCACGGAAGTCCTGCAAGGTCGGCGGCGTACCCATATAGTTGCCCTGCTGGTAGTAGCGGTAGACGCTCGCCGTGCAGCGGTCAATGATGGATTTCTGCTTTGCCCCAAGGCTTGCACCGCCGATAAGCTGCTCGCAGAGGGATAAAATAAACTCTGATTTCAAGATGACGGGGTTCGCACCGTCGCCGTAATCAGAGTTCATGTCCATTGCGTTGATGTGGTTGTCGCTCGTCGCCGAGATGTGGATAACCTCGCCCTGCATCGCCTTTACAAGAGGGGCGTACTCTCGTTCGGGGTCTATTACCAAGACATCGGCGTTGGGGTCGGTCAGAATGATGTTCGTCATTTCCTCCTTTGCCGTGAACGACTTGCCCGCACCAGACACGCCGAGGATAAAGGAATTGCCGTTCAAAAGGTGGCGGCGGTTGGCGATTATCATATTCTTACTGATGACGTTCTGCCCGTAATACACGCCGTCCTTATGGTAGATTTCCTGCACACGGAAGGGGATAAATACCGCAAGGCTCTCCGTTGTCAGCGTCCTCAACGCATCAATCTTCCTCACGCCGAACGGCAGGGCGGTGTTCAGACCGTCCATCTGCTGGTACTTCAGCACGGCAAACTGGCAGAGATGCTTCCTTGCCGTCGTGAGCAGGGCTTCCGTGTCATTGTCAAGCTGCTCTTTGGTGTCTGCGGTATGCACCATCGTAAGCACCGCAAACATCATCCTCTGGTCACGGGTCGTCAAATCGTCGAGGAACTCCTTGCTTTCCTTTCTCTGCTGCTCCAAATCGTAGGGGATAACGGCGGAAAAGTTATTGTTCTGGTTCTGTTTCCTCTGCCAGTTCGTGATGTTGGTTTCTACGCCTAAAAGCCTGTTCTCAACCTCCCTCACGGCTTCATCCGTAGGGACAGGGACGACATCAACGGAGAGCATCATGTTACGGTTTAATTCGCAAAGCTCCGCCACCATGCTGTCCTTGATATAGGCGGCATACTCACGCAGGAAAATCACACGCCCGTAGCGGTTGCCGATGCGGAAATAATCTTTCTCAAACTCAAAGGAGTCGGGGCAGATATAGTCCTTGAAGTCGTGACCTTTCCGCATGGTCTGTGCCATATCAAAGGAAAACGCCGTTTCCTCGCCTGTGCGGTAAAAATCATGGAAGATACGCAGTTTATCATTCGCATCCAGTTCCGTACACTTTGAGCCAAGACGGTTGAAATGCCCAATAAGGTCAGCACCGACACGGGCAAAATAGTTCCTCGCTTCTTCGATGTTCTTCTTGCAGACGGAGATTGTCACATATTTATCCTGCACGATAGAGTTTGCCCCCGTCGCCTTATCCAGAAGCATCTTATTATACTCTTTACGGTATTTATCTAAGCCGTCATCGGCAACTTTGCCGTCCTTTGACGCCATCGGGATAAGGATGGTCTGCTCAAAATCCGCCTTGTTGAGCCTGCGGTTATTGATAGTGATTTTCGTGGTCGCCCCGCTGTCGAGGGCATTTAAAAGCTCCGAGTATTCGAGGAACATGGCTTCCTTGTCCTCACGGCTCGCCACGGCATAGTTGATGTCCTCAAACTTGAATGTCTTTGCGTATTTGTTCCTGCCCACGAGGAAAATGCCGTCCTCCCACATGGTCTTTAACGGGATGACCGCCTGCACCGATTTCGGCACGGCAACTTTCTCCTTATCCTGCTTGAACAGATTCCTGAGCGTCTTAATCATGGTCTACCTCCTTACGCTTTCTTGCTTTCTCATTCTTCTTTTTTGCCTTTTCCGCCTGCTTTCTCCGTTTCCTTGCTTGCTTACGTCTTTTTGCCCTGTGTTTCCGTTTCTTCCGCTTTTTCTGCACGGCGGGCGTTCCCTTTTCATGGGCTTCAATGGCGTTCTTCACTGCTTCGTAATATAAATTCTCTGGCACAAACAGGAGCTTCTTCGGCATGATGAACTCCGATTTTATCCATGCCCACACAAACTGCTCTGCGGTCATGCCGTTGTATTTGACAAATCCCATCACCGCAAAGGGAGAAGCACCCAGAACACACATCCAGCTCACGGTTTCCGTCCCGAACCTCCCACGGAGCAGGAAAAACAAGCCCACCGCCACGCCGCAGGCAAGGACAGAAAAAAGGAACTGCCGCATCGACAGCCCGAAAAACATACTCTCCGTGTAATTGCGGATTTCCTTATTTATCTTTACTTCCAATCATAAACACCTCCTATCGTTCCATTTCCTGTTTA
>ERZ778516.1248-NODE-1248-length-19867-cov-35.452251_pt1 | contig 19867 bp, 23 predicted proteins | sample MGYA00510342_ERZ778516 | MGnify/ENA primary metagenome ERZ778516 (study PRJEB29527, sample SAMN07138961) | mouse gut metagenome | material: feces | host: mouse | place: China:Nanjing | collected 2016-01-25 ... | reverse complement strand
CTGCCGCCTTCCATCTCATCTAATGTGGTTTTAGCCGCCACCGAAACAACAGCAGATGACACCGGGGTTTTCTTCTTGATAGCCGCCTCTTTCTCCGCTTTTGATTTACGGTACGAAGCAAACCCCGTTTGCTTTGCATACATACTGTTTTCTTTGTTCACGGACTGCCGGACTTCCTGCTCTTTTCCCTGTCTGCCCTGCGTGTTTCCGTCTGTATTTCTGCCCCGTGTACCTGCACTCTCCCTTTTATCCTGTGCAGCGCCGCTCTCTTTTCTGCCCGGTACAGTCCCATATACGCTCTTGTCCTGTACAGTGACACTCCCTTTTCTGTTTTGCACGTTTCCATTGCCGCTTCTGCCCTGTGCGGCGTTGCTCTCTTTCCTGCCATGCACAGTGCCGTTTCTGCCCCTGTATTCCATGCTGTCAGAAACCGTTTTAGTCTGTCCCGTTTTTCTTTTATCCGTAACATGGACAGAACTCTTTTTCAGCTTTATCCTTCCGTTTTCTACAATGCTTTTCTCTGTTGATGATCCGGCAATCTTTGGTCCATGCCGGACTGTAAGGATATTCCTGCCCTTAATTTTTGTTTCAGGCGCTCCCTTTACTTTCAGTTTGGGTTTTTCTTTTGTGTGGATCACCATAGGCTTGTCATCCACTTTTTTAATCTTCAATTCCTGCACCCCCAATTCGTTCTGACGCAAGCGTGCAGTATTCAGGATTCAGCTCAATTCCAATATAACGCCGCCTGTTTTCGGCTGCAACAAGCCCTGTCGTTCCGCTCCCAAAAAAGGGATCAATCACAATGCCACCCTCCGGGCAACCTGCAAGTATACACTTTAATGCCAGTTTCGGGGGAAAAGCCGCAAAATGCGCTCCCTTATAAGCAACTGTATTTATCAGCCATATATCCCTGCTGTTTCTGCATGGGGAAATATCCCCGCTTTTTATCTCCCCCGCTTCTCTTGGTCTGTTGATTCCCTGTATCTTCCCATTTCCCTGTCCCGGTACCGCAACTGAATACTTGTTGCTGTCGCTGCGCCCTCTCATATATCTTGCTGCCGTGGACGGTGCAATCGGTTCTGCAATCGCAGATGCGTCATAATAATACCTATTGGATTTGGAAAATAGGAAAACATGTTCATAACTCCGTGTAGGTCTGTCCTTCACGTTCTCCGGCATTGCATTTCCCTTCTGCCAGATAATGTCACTGCGCAAATACCAGCCGGAATCCCTTAAAGCAAATGCTACCATCCACGGAATCCCTATCATGTCCTTATTTTTACAGCCCTTTACATTCTGTGTCAGGGATATTCTCTGTCCGTTTCTCCCCTTTGGGTTTTTCGGATCAAGGCACGCTCCCTTACTTCCCGTTCCGCAATACGAATCTGCAATATTCAGCCAGAAAGTGCCGCTGTCTGAAAGGACTCTGTAAAGCTCATTAAAAACTTCCACTAACCTTGCCACATATTTCTCCGGCGTTGGCTCTCTGCCAATCTGTCCTTCCATGCCATAATCACGAAGCCCGTAATAGGGCGGCGATGTAATGCAGCAATCCACACTTTTATCCGGCAGATCCTGTAAGGCTGCAAGACAGTCCTTATTGATAATGACATTGCCCTGTACAGCTACGTTGTCTCTTGCTCCTGTATACTGTAACTGTCTGTTTTTGGATACACTAATGTCCATATTCACCACCTCCGTTTTAAGGCAAAAAACAGCACCTAAACCCTATGGCTTAAATGCTGTCAGATTCCCCTTATATCCGTAATATTCATAACAGCCTCCAATCTGTAAGGACAGAGCCGCAAGCCCTGTCCTGTATTGTCAAAATGTGACTATCTATTGCAGCTCATCATTCTTGTCCTTTCAAAAATAAGTTCCATACGAATCACTTCCTTTTCTGATAAATAAGTTTCATAATCATGTGTCTTTTCACCTTTTTTGCATAAAGAAAAGGCATATCTGCCAGTAACAGCAAACACACCTCGTCCTATCATCCGCAATTTTCAAGTTCCAGTATGAAACCTATTTTTAAATCCACACCGTTTTTATGAAACTTATTTATGAAAATTTCAATATCTGCGGCATTATGGAACTTATTTACGAATTTATAAGACTTATTTTGCAAAGTATAAAACTTATTTTTCAGTCAACAATTCTTTTTCTTCTCCATTGCAATCTTCTCATGGATATTGGTATTATACAGATTATAGAGGTCTGTCCCTTTCTCAATGGTATTATCAAAAGGTATTACCACGTTTCCGCACTTCATAAGCCCCATTCCGCTTGATGTGTTGGTTACGAACCGCAACTGCGCCTCCGACACGCCGATTACCTCTGCCATGCGTGAACTGTCCGTATTTGCCTGCTTTAAGAGTGCTACAAACTCCGAGTTTGCAAGCATGGTTGTCGCCGTATAGTTTTGCAGCAGGTCAACGATATTTTGAGTGATCCCGGTACACAGACCGCCCTGCTTACGCACCTTCTTCCATAACTGCTGTAAATACTTAGCGGAATACTCCGAGTTTAACAGGACGTGGAACTCGTCAATGTAGAGCCATGTTGCAATGCCCCTCTTTCCGTTTGCAATAATACGGTTCTGTATGCTTTCCATCATTACAAGCATGGTAATTGGCGAAAGTTCCGTACCCAGATCACGGATTCCATATACTGTAAAACGGTTATCCACATCTACATTCGTCTGGTGGTTGAAGATATTCAATGAACCGTTGACAAACAGTTCCAGTGACAACGCTATATCCCTTGCCTCGTCCTCCGGCTGGTTCATCAGTATCTCATAGAAATCGGACATGATCGGCACATATTTCTCCCTGTTCCTTGCAATCTCAATGTAGAGCTTGCGCACACAGCGGTCAATAATGGACTTCTGCCTTGAATTAAGGCTTTCCCCCATGCACTGTTCACACAGTCCGAGCATAAATTCGCCTTTTTCCCTTATCATGCCCTTACTGTCATTTAAGTCAAGACTCCATACGTCCATGTCAAGCGGATTGACATAGTTATCCGTATAAGTTGACATATTTACCACCGTACCGCCGTAAGTCTGTGCAATGTCAAAGTATTCATTCATCGGATCAATGACGATAATCTCATCATTGCCGGAAAGGAACACGTTGCCCATTTCCATTTTACAGAAGAACGACTTGCCCGAACCGGGAACGCCGAACACAAAACCGTTGCCGTTAATCAGCTTTTTGCGGTTGCCGATATTGATGTTCTTCGACACCTGATTGATACCGTAATAACAGCCCTGTTTATCGTTCAGCTCCTGCACGTTGAACGGCATAAGCACCGCAAGGCTCTGTGTCAGCATGGTGCGCATGGTTTCCACCTGCCTTACCCCAATCGGCAGCGCAGTATTTAAGGATTCCCTCTGCTTCAGATAGTGTTCCTCTATCGTGACGGAGTTGCGCTTGCCTATGGTTTCCACCGTCTCCGTCATGCTGTCAAGTTCCTCTTTCGTGTCTGCCATAAGGATAATCGTCACGGACACATAATAAAGGCACTGGTCATTTTCCCTTACATCGTCCATGATTTCCTCAATCTCTTTTTTCTCGATCCGCTTGTTGTATGAGATTTCCGACGAAAAATCGTTGTTCTTGTTCCTCACACGCTGCTGCTTGATGATGTCCGACTCAATGCCGAGGTACTTCTTCTGCAAAATCTTTGTTGTCATGTCCTTTGGGATAGGGACAACATCAATGCTTGTAATGGAATGTACCGGAAGGCTTGTGATCTCATTCAGGAAACGGTCTGAAAGGCTGGACGGGTATTTCTTGATGAACAATGCACGGCAGAATTTCTTTTCGTCCTTGAAATAATCAGGGTAAAACTGTATCATGCCGTTGCACAAATCATTGCGGAAGTCCGCACCGACCTTTTTCGCCTCCCTTATGTCAAAGTCAAAGCTGTTTTCATCCCCCAAATGGTAATAGTCATACAGCACTTTAATCCTCTCATTGCCGGAAAGCGGCACGATCTCAGCGCCAAGCTCCCCAAACGCCTTATGCACCGATGCTTCAATGGTTGCAAACTGTGCTTTCGCCTCCTCAAAATTCTTGCGCTCAATGGTAATGGTAAGGTATCTCTCCTGCTCTATCCCCTGCCTTCCCTCATGGATCTTCTGCTCCATGATGTCGTTGTAAATCCTGCGGAAACTGTCATAACCATCATCCTGCCGCTGTAAGAATACATAGTCCCTGACCTGTTCCATGTCCTTGTTCTTATTGTTGATTGTGATTTTAAAACTCACATCCAGCGAGTTTAAAAACTTGCAGTACCGCTCAAAAATGTCAATCTGCTCTGTTTCATTCGTAGTGGTGTAGTTGATGTCCTGAAAACGGTAGCACTTTGAGTAGCGGTTCTTTGCCACCTCAAAAATGCCGTTCTCCGCCACCTTCATAATCTCAATCGTCTGTTGTATGGATTTCGGAGCCTTGTAAAGTGGTTCGCCTGCCTTTTTCAGCTCCCTGAATCCGTCTGCAAATAAGCCCAAATCTGACCTCCCTTTCTATGCCAATCAATCGCGCGGGGCATATGCTGCCGCAGCAGTCAATTTCCCCATACGCCCCTGCGCATATGAAGCATTGCAGCCGGAAAGTCCCGGCTGCATGAATACCAGAACTTTCCGACCTGTAAAGGTCAGTTATTCCATTATTGTTGTTCCCTGTTTTTTCTTAGTGTCTTGCTTTGTACACGGTCACGCCGATTACGGCTGCAATGGCTACTGCTGCAGCCACGATTTTTCCTGAAATGCCTTTCTTCCATGTTCTCTTCATCATGCGCCCGCCTCCTTCCCTGTTTTCTGCATTCTCCCTAATGCCTTGCCCTGTAAATGGCTGTGCCGACAACGGCTCCCACTATAACTGCAATGATCCCTGCTACAACTTTCACTGATTTCTTCCTCATTCTCATTTCCTGCCTTTCTTATTTTTTTTATTTGCTTTCTTTTTCCCGCTGCCTTTCTTTTTGTCCTTCTTTTTATCCGCCTTTTTTGCTGTTTCCTCTTCCATGCGGATTTCACGGATTGTTTCCTCTCCTTCGGTGGACGCATAGGCAAGCGGGCGGTTGGCAAAGAGCATACGCATCTTTCTTCCCATATACTCATAGAACCCCATTCCATTGAATGAATAGAACCCTCCAAGCGCTATCGGTGCAGCAACCGGGATTGCCACATACACACTGGGGGTAAGACCGATATAGCGGTATAACAGCAGGACAATCCCGCCGCCCGCCGCAACCGACGCCACGGAGAAGATAAGCTGTTTTGCTGTCAGCCCCATGACAACCGATTCCTTGTAACGGTCTATATCCTTGTTGATTTCAATTACCATCTTTATACCTCCTGAATAAGTTCCCTATCTGCTTTTTTCCTTTTTCTGCGGCTTGCGGCTCTCCTCCTGCATGGGATACAGTTTTCCCATGTTTTCTATCATTTGGTCATCATACCCCATAAGTTTCAATGTTCTCTGCACTGCTGAAACATTTGACCGGCATGGCTTGCGTGCGCCATTCCCCATATCCGGCACGGGATTCCCATACCGTCCGTTCTCTTCAAAACCGCCTGCTCTCCAAAAAACATCCTCTCCGATTTTCTTCACAAGTTTTTCAAACTCTACACTGGATGGTTCAGCATTTTTGCCCATAACTGTCTCCTTTCCAGCCTGCGGGACTCTTTTATTTCCTATCTGCTTTTTTCTTTTTTTCCCTGTTTCTTATCCAGTCCGTTTTCCTGCTCATATGCCGCCATCCCGTCCGGGCAGAGTCCACGCATCTTTTCCGCATCAAACAGATAAAGGGGATAAGTGCAATAACCACTCCTCTGCATCAGTCCGGTAAACTCCGCAATCCCGTTTTTCACAAGGAAGTCCTCAAGTTCCGGCATATTATTGGTATCCACAAAGGCACAGTAGGGCGGTACAGAAGTAAGCAGGTTTACCGTCACATCGCCGTAAGGTTCCGGGAACCCGTCCTCCACTGTTGTCATTCCTACATAAAGGCTGTTGTTGTCCACATAGGTGTTGACTGTCAGCGTTACATTCTCCGTAGTCCCAAACTGGGTTTTCAGTTCCAGTGTCCTCTCCGTTTTTTCTTCCTGCCCCTGTTCTTTTTCCTCTGTCTGTACTGGTTCCGGTTCCACTGGTGTATATTCCGAGCCGTTCCGCTCCATGATCTCTGCAAACTGGCAGATGTGGTACAGATGATTACCGACTTCCGTATGGTATTCATCAATATAGCGGCAGACATGCTCCTGTTCCTCCCCGCTTGAATACTTGATTTTGATCTTCTCCCCATCTTCAATACAAAAAAGTTCACTATACCTGCTGTTAATGAACCGGATGCCTTTCTCTGCCTCCTTGATATGGTGGTCCAGCCATTCCTTCACATAACAGTGGATTTCAACATTGTCGCTGTCTTTTTCAGGATTGCAGTGTACAAGGTATGCAAACTTTTCCGTTTCCACACGGAAACCGTACTCCGTCCCCGGAAAACCTTTTTGGGGATGCTGCAGCGTAAATGCCCGCATGGTATCCAGATTTTCCAAAACACTGTATTCACCGGAACAGAGGGTTTTCTGTAAATCTGCCTCAAATTCCTCTGTTTTCAGCCGATTGTTTATTTCATGGAAGTCAGAATGAAATTCATTGTCTGCCCCATATCCGCCCTGCAAAATTCCAATGCTTCCTGTCTGCCCCCGGATCTGCATACTCTGCTTGTAAGCGTATTTCTGTTCTGCCTGTGTTAATGGTCTTATTTCCATACAGCCCTCCTATAATCCTAATGCCTTGCTTGTAAGCGACTGCGCACCTTTCACGCTCCCCACGGTAAGGGCAATCGTAAAGGTCATCTCACACAGATAGATCAGCGTTTTTGCCCAGTCCGAGTAACTTCCTGTAAAGGACGGAAGCCCCGCACTGATAAACGCATTGCACAGCATGATTGCCAGTGCCATTGTGACCGCTTCAAACACAACGGATAAGAAATATTTGGCATAGGTGCTTGCCGTATTCGCCACATTCCGGTTGCCTGCCAGTGTGGAAAAGGCAATGGAACCGACTGGCACAATGACCATGATTTTCAAAAACCGGAAATACACCGTGTATATCATAAAAAAGCCACAGATAATGACAATGACACTTAACAGCGCCGCCAGTATCAGCATGATAAGCCCCTCACCGAAACCTAAATCCTTAATAATCTGTGCCTGTGTACTGTCAATGGTAAGCGTTGTGTAATTCCCCGCCGACAGTGCGTTTACAAGGTTCCCGATTGTATTGAAGAATGCCTTCATGATAGTGACATTGTTTGCCACAAGCCATTCTGAAAGTCCGAGCCTTATCAGCATACGCAGGATCACCTCAAACCGCATCTCTTCACGCACGTCCACGCTCTCCGAACAGAACCCTATCACAAAGAACAGCACCACAAGGGACGAACCCACTGCCACGAATACAGGCTGCACACTCTCCACCAGCCCCCACGGACCGCCGCCCTTAAAACTCACCGGGGACTGCCCCAACAGGGCAAATACAAGACTTACCTGATTGTTCCAGAAACCAAACACCATTTCCAGAAGGTCCAGTATCTTTTCCCCTAACTTGAAAATATCCACTTAATCCTCACCTCTCTCCTTTCCGGGAAAGGGCAGTGTCCCCGCCCTCCCCTGCTGCTGTTTTTTCTTAGAAACCGAGGAAAGAAAGAACCGTGGAGATACCTGCCATCATAATTCCGGCTACAATACCCTTTAATGCCGAGTTCATCGTGGAAGAATCCTGCTGCTGGTATGCCTGTGCAAATTCCATGACGTTCTTTGCAAGGATAATGACACCCACCGCACCGATGACCGCAATCACAAGCGTCTTTAAGTTGTCAAGCGGCTGTGTGATCGCACCTGTTCCGCCGCCTGTCGCAAAGACTGTCATAGGCAGTCCGCCCACCGCAAGGTATGCCGCACCGCAGAATGCCGTAACTGCCTTTTTTGCCCCTGATAACCTGCCCTTTCCTGCCTTTACCTCTGCTGTCTGTGTACCTGTTACCATTGTCTCTGAAATAATCTCTGTTCTACGCATAAAAAAATCTCCTTTTCATATTGGTTTTTAAATTGTTACTGGCTGCTCTATCAAAACGGGTTTTCCCCGGAAAACTGTTTAATCGGGCTTTCCCCGATGCGCTGCTGCTTTAACCACCGCCTTTCCAATGGGAACTGTCCCTAATTTTCTGAATGCCTTACTGTCTGGAATGTTTTTCTGATCTCACGCATCTTTATGACATCCGTTTCCGGGTAGAATACCGCCAGTATGGTCTTTGTGGGCATACCGAGCGCAATCATCTTATGCAGCTCGTCTTTCTGCTCTTTGGAATACTTCCACTGTGCCATACGGTTCATAATGGTATCCTCGCCTTCAATCCTGCGTCCCGCTGCCCCCTGTTCCGGCGCAGCCGCTTTTGCCACAGTCTGTTTCTGTTCCGTTTTCCCTGCCGCCTGTTCCGGCTCCGCTGCCTCCGGTTCCTCCGGTGCGTACATGAGTTCATTGTCCTGTTCTTTGTTAAGCTGTTCTTTCTGTTCCTGTTCCTCCATGCTGATGAAGCGTTTCTTCATGCCTGCATCCGTGAGAAGTTCAAAGTCCTTATAGTCGATTTTGTCAATGTAGACATTTTCGCCTTTCTTTTTCAGCCCCTCATAATAGGAAAGCGCTTTTGGCGTCAAAAGCTGATAGGACTGTGCCTGCCCGCCTTTCCCGCTGTTTGGGACATGGACATATGGCTCCCCTTTCCCGTCGGCGGTCTGGTCAAATGCCGGATGCCCGAATGGTATGAACTTGCTGTCCATGATTGGATCAAAGCCACGGATAAAGATAATGCATTTCTTGTTATCCAGCTTCCGCACTTCGTCCGGTGTGAAAAGTTCCCTGCCAAGCACGTCATAATTGCGTGAGGAACTACCCTGTCTGCCCTTTGTCTCACCGCTTGATTTTTTGTCAATTGTGCCTTTGCCGAGCAGTTCCGAGACATATTTGTGCGTACTCTGCTCATTGCCGCCGAGATAGATAAACGTGTCGCAGTTGCCGGGTATGGTTTCCCATGTGTCCTTGAAAAGCGCCTTTAACTGGGCAAAATTCTGGATAATGATGATACTGGAAATCTCCCTGGACCTCATGGTTGACAGGAGGGAACAGTAATCATCCGGCAGTGCGACATTTGCAAACTCGTCAAGCATGAAGGTAACATGGATCGGGAGCCGCCCGCCGCAGTTGAAATCCGCCTGATAGTAAAGCTCCTGAAAAATCTGTGTATAGAGCATTCCGATGATAAAATTGTAGGACTTGTCGGAATCCGGAATGACACAGAAAAGCGCCGTTTTCGTCTCCCCGTCCCCGTTCACGCCGATACCAAGTTCCGCAAGGTCTAAGTCATCCCTTGACAGGAGACGGAGTACCTGTTTGTTTTCCAGAAAGGCAAGCCGTGAGTTTGCGCTGATGATAATGGAACGGACGGTATCGCCCGCACCACGCATACACTTGTTGTACTGTTTCACCGCAGGGTGCGCCGCACCGAGCTTTGATGTTTCCTCAAGGAATTTCATGCGCACGTCCAGTCTCGACGGTTTATTCTGTTCCGTCACTTCCGCCTCCCCCAGAAGCTGCAGGACCGTCTCAAAGTTCCTCCTTGCAGGCGGTTCTTCCAGCCACACATAATAGAAGATTGCCTGTAAGAACAGCCCTTCCGCCTTTTCCCAGAACGGATCAGAGGGTGTTGCGCCCTTTGGCGTGGTATTGCTGATAAGGTTCGTTATCAGCTTTACAACGTCCGTTTCCTCACGGATATAGGAAAAGGGATTGTAACAGTCCGACTTTTCCATTTCCAGAAGGTTTATGACCTTTACGCTGTAACCGTTGTTTTTTAACATCTCCCCACAGCTTCGTAAGATTTCCCCTTTGGGATCGGTACAGATAAAGGAACAGTTATGCGGCATCTGCATCAGGTTCGGCTTTACCTCATAAAAGGTCTTTCCTGCACCAGAACCGCCGCAGATTAAAATGTTGCCGTTGAGTTTCAGCCGACGGAAGTTTAATGACATCTTCACGTTCTGGCTCAGGATACGGTTGAAATTCTCATCCTTGTCAGCCAGTATCTTGTTTGCCATCTGCGGAGATTCAAACCTTGCCGTTCCAAATTCCTTTCCCGGCATGAAATTCCGCTGGCTTGTGATATACATTAAAAGGGCGGTAGCATAGACAATTAAGGCTATCACTACCGCTTTTAAGGTTGTTTCATTATAATAATCTGCGAATGGTTCAGCGCACACACGGTTGAAGGACTCCAGAAAGGCGTTCATTTCCATTCCCGGCTCCCATGCGCCATTTAAGAGATAACCCGCATAGGCGCACAGCACCGCCCCCAGTACAACAAACCAAACGGACACTTTTTTCTTGTTCTGTACCATAGGCAGCTACCTCTTTGGGGGCGCAGGCGCTTTTTTCGGTGCAGGCTTTTTCTTCCGCATATTCTCTTTTTCCTTTGCCTTCCGTTCCACGTCTGCATAGCGTTTACGCACTTCCGCACCTACGCTGTCATAATGCCCTTCATACAGTTCCTTCCCTTTCATGGTTGCAACTACCCGGTTGTCTGCGGAATAAATCTTGTAATCCTTGTCACGGTCAAGAAAAGTCAGTATGGTCTTGCCCTCATGGATTTCCATTGCCTTATCCTTGTTGATCCATACATACTGAGCGTTTTCGCCCCATGTTCCCGGTATCCTTGTCTTTATGGCATGGTCATTTTCCTCCGTTATCAGTTTCTTTGTAATGGTAATGTCAGCAAGGTCAGGATTCTGTGCGGCGGCTACTGCCTGCATACGCTGTGCAAGTTCCCGGTATCCCTTCATGCGGTTTAAAAACATGTCCTTATCCATAAGGACTCTGTGCTGCCCGCCTTCCTCTTTGGAAAGGACGCCGATCCGCTCAAGCTGCCCCACTACCTTTTCCGCCTGTTCGTTTTCAAGGCTGAAATTCTCCTTTACCTCCTCCACACTGATGCTCTTTTTCTCCATAGCGTAGCTGCCGACTTTCTCAATCAGCCCTTCGAGCGCCTCGCCCGCCCTTGCCGCTTCCTCAGTGTGGAGGTTATCGTTTCCCTTTTTCTGCTCCTTTAAAAAGGACAGCACTTTATCCATTTCCTTTTCATCGCCGTTTTTCAGGTAATCGTCAAACGTGGCGATCCTGCCGGATTTTAGTTTCTGTATCATCATGTTCACCCGTGGGACTGCCTCCGTGTGGAAGATGATCTCGCTCATGCCGTCCGCCTTGTTGATGTCGGGCAGGACGGAATAAAGAAGCCCGTATTTTTTCGCCATCTTCTCCACTTTTGCCCTGTCCTCCGTCGGGAACTGGAACACCTGTAAGTCCCCGCCTTTCATAAGGAGCCTGCGCATATCCGTCTTTCCCATTGTTTTCTCGTGGTCCATGACCGCAATCAGGAAATCGAGCGCCTTTTTCATCCCCTCTATGGTGCCGCCGCATACTTTCATCGCAATCTCTATCCCGTCATAGCCGACACGGATAATCTGGACCGCCTCCTGTATTTCTTCCGCCATTCTATCTCCCCCTTCCCTTTTCTTTTTCCTGAATCTGCTTTTTCAGACGCAGTTCATCCAGTGTGCGGCTGCACAGATCTTCGGTTGCACTGTTCCTGTCTGAAAAATAATGCTCTTGCTGGTACTCACCGTCTGCAGCCTCCCATGTGGCAAAGCTGCCGTTCTTCTGGTGTATCCCCATTTCTATCCGTTTACTGTCCGTGGGCAGCGTAACCATTACGATATATTCGTCATGCAGCGTAAAATCCATATCTGCACCTCCTACAAACTTGCTTCTTTTTTTACCCGCTCCTGCATCTGTGCGGTATCCGTCCGCCGGATTTCATCCTCGCTCATGGAAATGCCACAGGCAGACAGCAGTTCCGATAAGGTCTTTACTGCCTGTTCTTCCTGCACACGGTACATTTCAAGCGAAATGAGCAGGTTTTCAATCCTCTGTATCCAGTCCGGCACAAAGCCTGTGAGCGTCTGGTATTTCCTGCATACGGCATTCCGGTCTGCACCTTCATCCATAAGCTCATCAATCAGCTTGTTTGTCAGTTCCCTGTCATTCGTCCGGAAAGCAAACTGTACCACAAACTCCTTGTCCCTCTCTGTCATGGATATATTTTTCTGCCGGAACAGTTCCGCCGTTTCTGTTACTGCAATCAGCCCCATTACTGCCCCTCCTTCATCTTATTTTCATAGACAGCGATGTTTATGATCTCCTCCATCTGCACCGCCGGGATTTTGCTGTTGATCAGCACAAGCAACTGCTTCTCTGACAGCCCCTTTTCAATGGCACACCTTATCTGCACAAGCTGTTCCGGCGAAAGGTCTTTTTCCGCAAGCAGCTTTACGATGTCCGTTTTCTTCTTTAAGAAAAGGCGTGAGAACATGGAACTCATCGCACTTCCCCGGTCTTTCCTCTCCATGCGCTCCACCGGGACAAACCGGACAATATTACCGTCTTTATCCACTACTGCAGCATGGTATTCTATTCCGGGGTATAGTGCTGATTCCGGCAAGACGGGCGCACTGCCCTCTGTCTGTTTTTCCAGCTTTTCTTCCTTTTCCGGTTCTTTTGGCGCTGCCGCTTCTGTCTTTTTTGCCTTTTTTAGCTGTTCCTCCACCGCTTTCATCTCCTTTCTCATTTCTTCCATCTCCCCGCGCAGTTTTACAGATGCCACCCTTGCCTCGTTCAGCTCGTTCTGCTGCTTTTCCAGCATTCTGTCCTTTTCGGAAAGCTGTGCGATAAGGTTGCCCTGCACCTGTGCATCCTGCCCCGCTGTGCCAATCTCTTTGAGCTTCTCATTTAAGGCGTCATAGCGCTTTTCCTGCCATGAAATCTTCTCCACCACCTCACGGATCTGTTCCATAAGCTCCTTTGCATATGCCATATCCTGTCCACTTGCCGGCTCTGCCTCTTTTGCCTTATTTAGTACCTGTGAAAAGAGGCGTTTCATGGTGTACGCCGTATTTTCCGCACTGGAAAGCACCCCGGTTATGGTTTCCATCGGGACGCCTTTTTCATAAAATTCCAGCGCAACCGCCATCTGCTCGCCGCTTAACCCTTCTTTCAGGATTGCAGCTTTTTCTTCTTTGCTGTAATTGTTCCGCAGGCACTTTGAATACACACGCATCTGCCTGTAATCGTACCTGCCGCTGCTGTATTCCTCTGTTTCCTCCTTTGTCAGACCGAAGCGCAGGTCATCTTCTATCAGTTTTAAGATTTCCTCCGTATACTTCGGGTTCTGTTTTAACCTGCCAAGATATGCTTTCAGGTCCATGCCGCTAAGCACCGTCCGTTCCTGCATAAAACCTCCAATCCTGCCCGTTTTGGGCAAAAATTAAGCAGCCCTTCCCGGCTGCCATGCCTTACCTGCTTTTTTCTTTTCGTCCCATTTGCTTTTCCTGTCCCTTTTCCGGTTCTGGTTTTCCTGCCCTTTCCCCTGCCGTAATCTCCGCAAGGATACGGGCGGCGATCCGTTCCTCTTTCGCCACAGCCTTTTCTTTTTCCCTTATCCGTGCAATCTCACTCCGGTAATGTTCCTTAAATTCCGCAAGCTGCCCTGCCGTGTACCCTTCCTTTTCAAGCCGTGCCGACAGCTCCATATAACGCATATGCTCTTTTTCAAACAGGTTCTCCCCCCGCTGGAAACAGTTTTCACATTCTTGCAGTCCTTCCAGCTCATCCGCAATGTCAAAGAGCGGTTTCATCCTTGCACGTTCCTTGAATATCCGGCTTTTTTCCCTTGAAGTCTCTTTCTTCCTGTCCGCCATCTGTAATGCCGCCTGCTTTATATCCCCCACCGTGGAGGCATCGTGCCTTGTAAGGAAAAGGTAATCTTCCTGAAGTTTCTGCATCTTCCTGATGTCGTCACGGTACTGCCAAGCCTTGCTGTACGGGCGTTTCTTTAAAAGTCCTGTTTTGTAGAGCCTTGCAAAATAGCGTTTCTGTATGCCGGACATTTTCGCCTTTTTATAGCGCTTTACCCGGCACCGCACAATCCTTGTCTCCTGCACCGCCTGTATCTTTTTATAGGAAGAAAGGCTTTCCTGCTCAATCCTTTCCCGTATGCGTTCCTCGGTGTAATTTTCCCCAAGCGACCTGCAACGCCGGAACCTGCTCATGCCCATAGGCTTGATTGCAAGGTACTTTCCTTCTGTACGATATGCGTTCTTGATTCCATACCCCATATCGGAAAGCATGGATAAAAAGGACTCATAGGTTGCCGACTGTATGATTGCTGCGTCAATGTCACGCTTTATCATGTCCGCCCACACAAATTTTCCGTCCCTGAAATCGTTCCACTCTTTATAGTTTTCAGACTTCTTTGCCCTATCCTCCGATATTTCAATCGTGGAAAGCCCGTATTCTTCGCACAGGCGGTTCGTGATGGGCTGTATCTCCTTTGCCCAGTCCCCTTTCTGATAGCGGTACTTTTTACCATCCCGGAAACTGACGCTGTTAAAGATGATATGACCGTGGATATGATCCGTGTTGTCATGCACCGCATACAGCGCCTCATAATCTTTTCCGAGATATTCTTTTGCAAACTTTCCAATCACTTCAAAGGCAGTGTCCGCATCCACTTCCCCTTCCACAAAGGATATGATAAGGTGGTAGCCCTGCCTCTGGTCCGTCTTTCCAAACTGTTCCTTTGTCTGCCGCATCTGCTCATACACCTGTTCCTGCTGGCAGTTTAAGGAACCCACAAAACGCCCGCCGCCTGTTTTTTCAGGCACCGTAATATAGTCAAGCGCCTGTTTTAAATGTTTCCCTGCATACCCGGCACCACAGTCCCCGATATAAAGTATCTTGCTGATCGCCAATCTTCCCCGCCGCCTTTACCTTATTTTCCCCCTGTCCTGTTTCTTTTCCGGTTGCATGACATATTCCTGCATCTCATGTGTGCAGGGAACATATTCCTTCATTGTCTCAAGACAAAAGAAAACATCCGCTTTCTTATCCGTGGATGCTGCATAAAATTCTTCATAAGAATATGGGTGTTTCTGTTTCCCATAATAATCTGCCGCTGTCATTCCAAGTTCATCTTCACGTTTCAGCCGCCTTACTATTTTATTGAGGTCCCCATCTTTTTCCGTAAATTTCCTTACTGGCTTAAAATGACAGCCCTGATAGAGAAAATAGCCTTTCTCTCTCAGAGAATTTTCACGCAGGCGTTCTTCCTGTGTTTCCGTCAAATAGCTCCCCCCTTTCCTTACATGCTGCCTATCTTATCCGCCGCCTCCCTTACGGTCATGTTGAGTTTTTTCATGTAAGCACACAAAAGCTCCCTGTCCTCCGTGCGGTACAGCTTTGAATTATAGTTCCTTGTGATCTGGTTGATGTTGTTCCCGATTGCATTGACTTCATTAATCAGGTCTTTTAAAAGGATACGGATTTCAGGATAGTCATTTGGTTTCTGTGTAATCAGCAGGCGCAGGTAATCAGCTTCGCACATCCCCGCCGCACCCGCCTTATCCGAAAGCGCCTTTGCCTCACACGGCATAAGCCGCAGCGTTTTCCTTACGGAATGTATGCTGTCCGCCATTTACCTTGCCCTCCCTTTCTTCTGTTCAGGCTGTTCCTTTATACCCTGTACCAGTTCCTTTACCGCCCCGTCAATATCCCCCTTTGACTGTAGACTCTGAATTAACTGTTCTGCAAGCATCTGTGCCATATGCTCTATCTGTTCTGCATACTTTGTCCTGTCAAACATGGCATCCAGTATCTTTTCGTCTGCACATAACTCCTCGTAGCGGCTGTGCTGGAACACAAAATCCGATAAATTATCCGAATTGTCCATAGATGATTTTGCATCCTGCAAAAGCTCATAATTCCACTCTGTCACAGAATCTACAAGATCATCTATAGTTGTTTCTTCCCATACTGTCCTGTCTGTTTCTGCACACAGATCCCCACGGCAGAGCTGCCCGTCCTTTTGACCGACTACATAACCATGACCGTCCATATAGCCGCAGATCAGATCTGCTTCTTTCTCATTCATTTGAAAGGATATGCCGTTTTCTTCCATGAACTTTATAAGTTCTGCCCCTGTCGGTATTGCTTCATATCCTTCTGCATCACGCTGTCTGCCCTGTACCTGTGCAAGATACATCTGCTCGCCTGTATATCCGAAATCTTCATAACCGAATTGCAGTGCTTTTTCTTCCCCCAGTTCCAGTTCTTCCGCAAGAACTACAGCACCAAAGTAATTTACCCTGACACTTTCCTCCACGGACACTGGAAAACCGTCGTCATCACCATACCGCAGCTCATAACAGTGCATCCCCTCCGGCACTGTTTCCTTATCCACACGCAGCTCCGTGAAATACCCTTTCCTGCCCAACAGGTCTACTTCCTCAAGCACCTCTTTCTGAATGTCAATGACTTCCATATCTGTCATTCCCCCTGTCTCCCTGATTTCTTCCTGAATGGGGAATCCATAAACCGCAGCGATTTCATCCCCAAGCCTCCGTGTCACCTTTTCAATATCCGCATAACTGGCTGTCCCTTCGTACAGCTTGTTCTGAAGCCTTTCCACTTTCCAGTCCGGCACATGTTCCCTTACTGCCCTGTAAAGGTAATGGTTTCTTCCATCATGGTGTATGGCAGTGGAACGCAGATCGCCCTGCCTGTCCACATACCATTCCACATCTTCAAACCCACTGTCAAGGCAGTTACTGATGTTGCCGCTGTCAATCATCCGGTATCCGCTTTTCCTGCCGTTCCATAATCCCAAATCTGCACAGACGAGGATTGGCGTGGAAAGCTGCACATCAAGGTTCATCCTCTCATCATCCAGATACCCGTCATTCAGTTCACGCATGAGGTCATAATACTCATCCTCTGTCCTGTCCGGGTATTCCTCTTCCAGAAACTCCCGCCAGTCCTCAATGTCGAGATTTAGATTGCTCCAAATAATGCGCTTCTCCTCTTCCTGTATCTGCTCCATTTTCCACCTCCTCTACCTTCTTTTCCGCACCCATGCCCCAGAAATCCGCAGTCTGTATCAGGTGACACATCCGTTTTTCCCTTATCCGTATGATACAAAACCACTGTTTCCCGCCCCAGTCCAAATTCCGATAGGAATTTGCCAGATACGCATGAGAGACGCCTCATGCCTCTGGTTAGGGGGCTGCCCCTAAAACCCCGCTGATACATATAGTGAACTTAAAATATGATATGATATTTCTATTTTGATTTCACTTTTTGCTATCATTTTCCTGTTCTGATAGCACTTTTTAAGTTCTTTTTTCTGGGAACTTCCACGCCAGTCCTTCCGCCCTTTTTCAGTGATTGTGCTTTTTGCAATCATTTTTGCAGAATGATTGTGCTTTTTCAGTTCTTTTTTGGAAAATGAACTCACTTTTTGCAATCAACCTTACCGTGCCATTTCCCGTTTTGGCGTGGCTGCACACAGGCATTTTTTCGCTTCCTGAAGCCACTGGTTATAGTCCTTGAAAGGCTTTGGCGGCGGGCAGTCCTCCACCTCATAATCCAGCCCGTAGTATTTTTCCATGAGTGCATCTGCCGCTTTCCTGCCCGGTCCGTCATTGTCCAGACAGAAAGAAATCTTCCTGACTTTTGGGTGTTCCTCTAAGAATGTGGCAAGCGGAGCATCGGAAAGCATCCCAAGAGCCACCTTGTTTGTCTCATAATCCCCACGGATCTCCACATAGCTCATCAGGTCTATCGGTGCTTCAAATACCATGACTTCATCGCTTTTTCCATACCAGATATTGAACCCGTAATTCTTGTCATTGCCCGCCACATCACACTTGAACGGTTTCCCTTCCCGGTCAAACACTCCCCTCATACTTGCAAAGCGTGTTTTGCCCTGCACATCGTTCCCTTTAAAGACAATGTTGTGGTGGCTGCGCTCTTCATAGATCAATCCGCAGCTTACAAAATAATCCACTGTATGCCTGTCAAGCGCCCTGTCCCCTGTCAGGTACGAATACAGATAGTCATTGTTCTTTGCACGGGCAGGGAGTACAAACGGCTTTTTCTTTTCTTCCGTGGAATGCCTGCCTTCCTTTTTTTCCACATACACACTGGCGCTCTTTTTTTCCCAGTCCCCGTCCCTCCGGTATCCGGAAAAATCAAGCAGCCAGAAAACAGCGTCCTTGACTTCCATTCCTGCAAAGACACGCAGGAAATCTATCTGCGAGCCGCCGTTGTTTCCCCTTTCATGTTCCCTTGACCACCGGAACCAGTTCGTGCGGTTGTAAATCCGTATCGAATCCATTTCTTTCAGGGTGTGGTATCTGCCTATCTTTTTCACGGTGTAGCCGAGGCTTGCCGCTACTGCCGTTAAGTCAACGCTCTTTGCAAGCGCAAGTTCCTCTGCCGTAAAACTTCTCCTTTCTTCCATCGCCTCACCTTGCTTTCCCTTTTTCTGCCACCATTGCCGTTTTCCCAAAATCCAGTTCATTATAATCCGCAGTAAAAGAAAATGAGGGATACTGTAACAGCTTTTTTTCACTGAAACTAAAATACTGGCTGTTGTCTCCGCCTACAATCACATGGTCAGCAAGCCTTATCCCCATAAGTTCCGTCAATTCTAAAATCCTGTGTGTTATTAAAACGTCCTGTCTGGAAGGCACAAGCTCACCGCTTGGGTGGTTATGCACCATGATCATCCCCGCTGCATTGGATAAAATGCTTGACTTAAAAAACTCCCTCGGTTCTGCAATGGTCTGGTTAATTGCGCCTATGCTCACAATGTTACAGTTAATAGGGGTTCCGTCTGATTTCAGGTTGATGACACACACCACCTCCCTGTCCATTTCACACAGAAAATCCCCCACTACCTTTACGGCATCTTGCGGGCTTGTGATCTTATGGTCTGAAAACAGGGGCGCATCCTTTACCAGCCTTACCGATACGACTTCCAGTTTAAAGGGTTCCTGTTCCTGCACCTGCATTTGTTTCCTCCCCTCCCGGCTCAATACGGATAATAAATTCCCCCTCCTGCCGCTGCACCAGTTCCAAAAGCTCCTTTACTGTCAGTTCTTTTGCTATTTCTTCCATATAACAGCAATCCTCCTATCTGGACTGTTTCGCTTCATAGACAAGCCCCTGTTCTGCCACAACTCCGTCAAGTCTCTTGTTTGGCGTGTCGGTGGCAAGCGTGATTTTCCGCAGGTCTTTGTCATAGTGGTACACCTGATTGGAAAGCCGCTCTTCCAGTGACACCTGATCCATGTTTATCTCTGCAACCATCTGTGCAAGTTCTTCCGGTTCTCCCATTTCCACAGACACGGCAATCACTTCGTGTACGGAAGATGGCAGGATATACAGGTCTGTCCCCACACTCTCTGCCAGATTGTGCAGCTTATCCTCATAAAGCATGGAAACCGCACCGTCTATCTTTCTTTCATTTGAAATAACCCACATGGTCCTTTCCGGCTCCTGCTCCCCGATCATCAGGTCTGCCAGTTCTTTCGGCATACCGTCAGCCACAAACATATCCCTCATGACTTCATTCATAGTCTGCACCACGGGAGGCAGTATTCGTCTGGTGTTTTCCGCAGCAGCCTTAAATAACTGTTCTTCATCCATCCCCAGTTCCTTTGCCAGTCCATTGTGGACTACCACGCTTGCAATGCCTTTGTCCTCCACGTTTACCACCCATCGGTAAATAATGGATAAATCCTGAAACTCCCTGTGCGGCATTTCTTTCAGCATATCCTCATTCTGCACGGTATTCACAAGCTGGAATATGATATTGTCCTTTGCCGTGCGCAAATCCAGCGGCGGGA
>ERZ778516.1244-NODE-1244-length-19919-cov-4.882048_pt1 | contig 19919 bp, 18 predicted proteins | sample MGYA00510342_ERZ778516 | MGnify/ENA primary metagenome ERZ778516 (study PRJEB29527, sample SAMN07138961) | mouse gut metagenome | material: feces | host: mouse | place: China:Nanjing | collected 2016-01-25 ... | reverse complement strand
TGTAGCGCCCCCGTCCCACGTCGACCAGCGTGCCGGTGAGCGACCGCACCATGTTGCGCAAAAACCGGTCCGCACGGATCGTGAAGCAGAGCACGCCCCGCTCGTCCTCGGTCCATGCGGCGCGGAGGATGCGGCAGATGTTGGTCTTGTTGTTGGAGTTGAGCTTGGCGAAGGAGGTGAAGTCGCGGTAGCGGAGGAGCGATGCCGCCGCCTCGTTCATCCGCTCCATGTCGAGCGGCACGTAGTATTGCCACGCCGCGCCGCGCGTGAAGGGGTTCTTGCGCGGCTCGATGAAGTAGCGGTACTCGCGCTCCGTGGCGCTGAAGCGGGCGTGGGCCTCGTCGCTCACGGGGAGCATCGACCCCACGGCGATGTCGCCCGGCAGCAGGAAGTTGAGCTTGTAGACCACCCGCTCGGGATCGGCCACCGGCTCCGCCACATCGACGTGCGCCACATAGTAGGAGGCGTTGACCCCCGTGTCGGTCCGCCCGGCGCCGGTCACCTGCACCTCCTGGCGCAGCAGCGTCGAGAGCGCCCGCTCGAGGGTCGCCTGCACCGAGGGCTGGTCGGGCTGCCGCTGCCAGCCGCAGTAGGCGGCTCCGTCGTATCGCAATTCGAGAAAATAACGCATCGTAGGATAAATCGATGAAACAAAGTTACGAAAATCCCGCCGCAAAAGCAAGCCCGCGGCCCCCGAACCGACGGCGACGCCCCCGGCAGAGGCCCGCGCCGGGCAATAACGCGACGCCGATTCCGTTTGTCGGAGGAGAAGCGGGGTAGGCCGCCCCGAAGTTTTTTATTTCGCGGCGAATTTACTACCTTTGTAGTTCAGAAAAACGGAAACATGAAAGCAGCAATCATCGGATACGGCAAGATGGGGCGCGAGATCGAGCGCATCCTCCGCGAACGTGGCCACGAGGTGGCCCTCACGATCGACGCCGACAACGCCTCGGACCTCGACGCCGAGCACCTCGAGGGGATCGACGTCGCCATCGAATTTACCACGCCCGCAACCGCTTACGCCAACATACGCACCTGCCTCGAGGCCGGCACGGCAGTGGTGAGCGGCACGACGGGGTGGACCGACCGCCTGGCGGAGCTCCAGGCGCTCTGCCGCGAGCGGGGCGGGGCGCTCTTCTACGCCTCCAACTTCAGCCTGGGCGTCAACCTGCTCTTCCGCCTCAACCGCCGCCTGGCCGAGCTCGTGGGCAGCGTGGGCGGCTACCAGGTGCGCATCGACGAGGTGCACCACACCCAAAAGAAGGACGCGCCGAGCGGCACGGCCATCACGCTGGCCGAGGGGGTGATCGCCGGCATGCCCGACAAACGGGAGTGGGTCAACTACGCCCCGGGCATCGACTGCTCGGCGCACCGCATCGACGATCCTGCGGCGGCCGCCTCGAACCAGGTGGTCATCGGCTCGGTGCGAGAGGGTGCCGTGCCGGGCATCCACACGGTGCGCTACGAATCGGAGGACGACTGCCTCGAGCTGCGCCACGAGACCAAGAACCGCCGCTCGCTGGCGCTGGGCGCCGTCGTGGCGGCCGAGTTCCTCGCGGGCAAGCGGGGCATCTACACGATGGACGACCTGCTCAAATAACACGCCGATGGAAAAGATCAAAGCGCTCCTGCGCAACAAATGGTTCGGCTTCGCGCTGGCGACGCTCCTCTATACGCTCTGGTTCGTGGTATGGACCGGCAACCTCTGGCTGCTGCTGGGTATCCCGGTGATCTACGACCTCTACATCTCGAAATACCTCTACCGCTGGATCGGCAGCCGCAACGCCCGTCTGTGCGAGCACAGCCGCAGCTACCGAGTGGTCTACGAGTGGGTCAACGCCATCGTCTTCGCCACGGTCGTGGCGTCGCTCATCCACATCTTCGTCTTCCAGATGTATGTCATCCCCACCTCGTCGATGGAGAAATCGCTGCTCGTGGGCGACTACCTCTACGTGAGCAAGGTGGCCTACGGCCCCCAGATGCCCAACACGCCGCTCTCGTTCCCGTTCGTCCACCACACCATGCCCTTCTCCCAGACGCGCAAGTCGTTCTCGGAGGCGATCCGCTGGCCCTACCACCGGCTCCGCGGGCTGGGGCGCATCGAGCGCGACGACGTGGTGGTCTTCAACTTCCCGGCCGGCGACACGGTACTCGTCGAGAACCAGGCCGCGACCTACTACGACGTGCTGCGCAGCTACCAGACGTCGCTGGGGCCCGAGGAGGGCCGCAAGGAGCTCGAGCGGCAGTTCACCGTCATCTCGCGCCCCGTGGACAAGCGCGAGAACTACATCAAGCGCTGCGTCGCCCTGCCGGGCGATACGCTGCGGATCGTCGACGGCGACGTGTGGGTCAACGGCACACAGCAGCGCCCCATCGAGGGCGTCGAGCGCACCTACACCGTCTACGCCAAATCGCCGCTGACGCAGTACGCCCTCGAGCGGCTCGGCATCACCGAATACAGCGGCAACGGCTCGGTCTACCACATGAACCTCACCGAAAAGGCCGCCGAGGAGCTGCGCCGGCTCGACAACGTGACGTCGGTCTACCGCTACCTATACCCGCTCAACGGCGAAGTTTTCCCGCAGTGGGCCGACGAGTGCTGGAGCCAGGACAACTACGGCCCGATATGGATCCCGCAGAAAGGAGCCACCGTGGCGCTTAGCACCGAGAACCTGCCGCTCTACCGCCGCATCATCGAGGCCTACGAGGGCCACACGCTCGCGGTCGACGGCGAGCGGATCCTCATCGACGGCGAACCGGCCGCCGAATACACCTTCGCCATGGACTACTACTGGATGATGGGCGACAACCGCCACAACTCGGCCGACTCGCGCTTCTGGGGCTTTGTGCCCGAGGACCACATCGTCGGCAAGGCGTCGTTCGTCTGGCTGTCGCTCGAGGCGGGCAGGTCGTTCCCCGCGAACATCCGCTGGGAGCGCATCTTCAAAAAAGTCCGTTAGGGTGGAGGAGGACCGCTATCTCACCGTCGCCCGCGATGCCGAGGCGGCCAGCCGCGAGCGCAGCAGCAAGTTCCTCGCCTACATCTACCCGGTGAAGAGCGAGGAGGAGATCCGCCAGCGACTCGACGCCCTGCGCAAGCGCTACTACGACGCCACGCACCACTGCTACGCCTGGCGGCTGGGGCCGCGCGGCGAGCAGTTCCGCTCGAACGACGACGGCGAGCCCTCGGGCACGGCAGGCAAGCCGATCCTGGGGCAGCTGCTCTCGGCCTCGCTGACCGACTGTCTGGCGGTCGTGGTCCGCTACTTCGGGGGCACGAAGCTGGGCGTGCCGGGGCTGATCGCCGCCTACCGCGAAGCGATCGCCGAAGCGATCGCCGCGGCGGAGGTGGTCGAGCGCACGGTCGACCGCACCCTCCGGGTCGAGTTCCCCTACGTGGCGATGAACGACATCATGCGCACGGTCAAGGAGATGCAGCCGCGCATCGAGGAGCAGCTGTTCGACAACCTCTGCTCGATGCGCCTCTCGATCCGCACGAGCCTGGCCGGGCAGCTCGCCGAGCGGCTGCGCAAGGCGGGCGGAAGCCTCGCCGACGAATAAACACAAGGGCATGAAGCACGAACATTCCATCCGCATAAAGGGAGCGCGGGTACACAACCTCAAAAATATCGACGTCGAGATTCCCCACGACACCCTCACGGTCGTCACCGGCCTTTCGGGCTCGGGCAAGTCGACGCTGGCCTTCGACACGATCTTCGCCGAGGGGCAGCGCCGCTACGTGGAGAGCCTCTCGGCCTACGCCCGCCAGTTCCTGGGGCGCATCGACAAGCCCGACGTGGACCTCATAGAGGGCATCGCCCCGGCCATCGCCATCGAGCAGCGGGTCAACACGCGCAATCCGCGCTCGACCGTCGGCACGACCACCGAGATCTACGACTACCTCAAGCTGCTCTTCGCCCGCATCGGCCGCACCTACTCGCCCGTCTCGGGGCAGCAGGTGCGCTGCTACAGCGTCGACGACGTGGCCGCACGGGTGCTCGAGCGCGAGGGCCGGCGCGTGGAGATCGCCGCGCCGCTGCGCCTCGCCCCGGGGCAGGGGATCATCGAGAAGCTCACGCTGCTGATGGCCGACGGCATCCTGCGCGTGCGCCTCGACGGCCGCACGCAGCTCATCGAGGAGGTGCTGCCGACGCTCGACCCCGCGCTCGACCCCGCGCAGATCGCGGTGGTGATCGACCGCATGCGCGTGGATTCGGACGACGATGCGCAGACGCGCATCCGCGACTCGGTGGCCCGCGCCTTCTCCTACGGCGACGGCGTGTGCCTGCTCCTGTGCGAGGAGGGTTGCGAGGAGTACTCGTCGCGCTTCGAGGCCGACGGCATCCGCTTCGAGCCCCCCACCGAGCACCTCTTCTCGTTCAACAACCCGCTGGGGGCCTGCCCCCGCTGCGAGGGCTACGGCAAGGTGGTCGGCATCGACGAGGAGCTGGTGATCCCCGACCGCAGCAAGAGCGTCTACGACGACGCCATCGCCTGCTGGCGCGGCGATACGATGCGCCGCTGGAAGCAGCAGCTCCTGGACAACGCACACCGGTTCGGATTCCCCATCCACACCCCCTTCCACGCCCTGACCGACGAGCAGAAACAGCTGCTGTGGCGCGGCAACGAGTACTTCCAGGGACTCGACGACTTCTTCGCCTACATCGACTCGGAACGGCGCAAGATCCAGTTCCGCGTCATGAAGGCGCGCTATACGGGCAAGACGCTCTGTCCCGAGTGCGGAGGCTCGCGCCTGCGCCGCGAGGCGCTCTACGTGCGCGTGGGCGGCCGCACGATCGCCGAGCTGGTGCGCATGCCCGTCGACCGCCTCGCCGAGTTCTTCGAGGCGCTCACGCTCGACGCCCACGACCTGAAGACGGCAGAGCGCCTCATGGTCGAGATCCGCAACCGCCTGCGCTACCTCAGGGAGGTGGGGCTGGGCTATCTGACCCTCGACCGCCTGTCGTCGTCGCTCTCGGGCGGCGAAAGCCAGCGCATCAACCTCTCCACGTCGCTGGGCAGCAACCTCACCGGCTCGCTCTACATCCTCGACGAGCCGTCGATCGGCCTCCACCCGCGCGACACGCACCGCCTGATCGGCGTGCTCCGGCAGCTGCGCGACCTGGGCAACACGGTGATCGTCGTCGAGCACGAGGAGGAGGTGATCCGCGCCGCCGACTGGATCGTCGACATCGGCCCCGAGGCGGGCTACAACGGCGGCGAAGTGGTCTTCAGCGGCCCGCTGCCCGAGCTGCTGAACAACGAGCGCAGCCTCACGGCCGACTACCTCACCGGGCGCCGGCGGATCGCGCCCCCCGCCTCGGAGCGGGGCTGGAGCCGGTCGATCCTCCTGCGCGGCGCCCGCGAGAACAACCTGCGCAACATCGACGTGCGCATACCGCTCGGAGCCATGACCTGCATCACGGGGGTCAGCGGCTCGGGCAAGTCGTCGCTGGCCAAGGGGATCCTCTACCCGGCGCTGCGGCGCCTGCTCTGCGACACGGGCACCAAGCCGGGCGACTTCGACGCCCTCGAAGGCGACGTGGGGCTGCTGCGCGGCGTGGAGATGGTCGACCAGAACCCCATCGGCAAGTCGTCGCGCTCGAACCCCGTGACCTACATCAAGGCCTACGACGAGATACGCAAGCTCTTCGCCGACCTGCCCTACTCGAAACACACGGGCCTCACGCCGGCCCACTTCTCGTTCAACGTGGCCGGCGGCCGCTGCGAGGAGTGCCAGGGCGAGGGGGTCATCAAGGTCTCCATGCAGTTCATGGCCGACGTCACGCTGGTCTGCGAGGCATGCGGCGGCCGCCGCTTCCGCGACGAGGTGCTCGAGGCCCGCTACCGCGACAAGTCGATCTGCGACATCCTCGACATGACCGTCGACGAGGCCATCGGCTTCTTCGGCGCCGACCGCAAGGAGGCCACGTGCCGCCGCATCGTCGACCGCCTGCAACCGCTCCAGGACGTGGGGCTGGGCTATATCCGCCTCGGGCAGTCGTCGTCGACCCTCTCGGGCGGCGAGAGCCAGCGCGTGAAGCTGGCGTCGTTCCTCACGCGCGAGCACGCCGACCAAGGCGTCATGTTCATCTTCGACGAGCCGACAACGGGGCTCCACTTCCACGACATCGCCAAGCTGCTCAAGGCCTTCGACGCCTTGATCCAACGCGGCCACACAATCGTGGTCGTCGAGCACAACATGGAGATCATCCGCTGCGCCGACTGGGTCGTCGACCTGGGTCCCGAGGCGGGCAGCGGGGGAGGGGAGATCGTCTTCGAGGGCACGCCCCGCGACCTGGTGCACTGCGCGGAGAGCCACACCGGTGCCTTCCTGCGCGGGCGCGACGAGGGGCGGGAGTAGATGCGACCGAAGGTCGCGCAGCCCGCAGCCGCCCCCGGGCGGAGGGTTGCACCCCGATCGCGCCTCCGTCGGCCGCCGGCCCTCCGCACCGACAAGCGGCCCCATTCATAAACCGAACGAACATGGAATTTCACACCTATACGCTTCCCAACGGCATCCGCGGCATCCACCGCCAGGTGCGGGGCTCGGTGGCCCACTGCGCGCTGGTCGTCGGCGCCGGCAGCCGCGACGAGCGGCCCGGCGAGTACGGCCTGGCGCACCTCACCGAGCACGCCTTCTTCAAGGGCACCGCACGCCGCCGGGCCTGGCAGGTCAACTGCCGCCTGGAGAACCTCGGCGGCGAGCTCAACGCCTTCACCACCAAGGAGGACACCACGATCCACGCCACCACGCTGCGCGGCGACTTCGCGCGCGCCGTCGAGCTAATCGCCGACGTAGCGTTCCGCTCCTCCTTCCCCGAGCGGGAGCTCGAGCGCGCGTCGGGGGGGGTCGGCGTCGAGATCAACACCTACAAGGATTCGCCCGCCGACCTGATCTACGACACCTTCGAGGATCTGCTCTTCGAGGGGTCGGAGCTGGGCCACAACATCCTGGGCACCAAATCGGCACTCATGCGCCACGACGGCGACGCCATCCGCCGCTTCACGGCCCGCACCCACACCACCGACCGCATGGTCTTCTCGTCGATCGGCAGCTTCTCGGCCCGCACTGCCGAGGCCATCGCCGCGCGCCATCTGGCCGCGCAGCCGGCCACGGTGCGCGGCTTCGAGCGGGTGGCGCCGGCCCCCTGCGCGCCGTTCCAACGCACCGTCTCGCGCCGCACGCACCAGACCCACTGCATCATCGGCTCGCGCGCCTGGGGCATCGACGATGCCCGGCGCCTGCCCCTGGCCCTGCTGGTCAACCTGCTGGGCGGCCCCTCGGCCAACTCGCTGCTCAATGTCGAGGTACGCGAGAAGCACGGCCTCTCCTACAACATCGAGGCGACCTACACGCCCTATTGCGACGCGGGGCTCGTGGCGATCTACTTCAGCTCCGAGCACGCCAACGCCGCGCAGTGCATCGACCTCGTCGAGGGGCTGCTGCGCCGCCTGCGCACCGAGCCGCTCACCGCACGCCGCCTCTCGATGGCCAAGAAGCAGTTCATCGCCCAGCTCGCTATCGCGGGCGAGAGCAACGAGAGCTACATGCTCGGCGCCGGAAAGAGCCTGCTGACCCACGGCACGATGGACACGCTGGAGGAGGTCTGCGCCAAGCTCCGCGCCCTCACGGCCTCGGAGCTCACCGCCGCGGCCGAGGAGGTCTTCACCGGCATGTCGCGCCTCGAATACCGATAAAAAAACGCAACGCAACCATGCAACGCACCATCCATTTCGTTCTGCTCGACGACTTCGCCGACTGGGAGGCAGCCAGCCTCGCCCCGGCACTGCGCGGCGGCGTGCTCCCGGGTCGTCCGGGCTCCCACGCCGTCGCCTACCTCACCCCCGGCGGCCGGCCGGTCCGCTCGATAGGCGGCCTTACCGTCACACCCGACGGCCCCCTCGAAGCACCGCTTCCGGCCCACTGCGCAGGCCTGGTTCTGGTCGGCGGCATGGGGTGGCAGCGCCCCGAGGCCGAGGCTGTCGAGCCGCTCGTGCGCGAAGCCCGCAGGCGTGGGCTCACCGTCGGCGCCATCTGCAACGCCTGCTCGTTCCTCGCGGCCCGCGGCCTGCTCAACGACGTCCGCCACACGGGCAACACCGTCGAGCAGCTCCGCGCGTGGGGCAGCGAACGCTACACGGGCCACGAGCTCTTCGAGGAGCGGCAGGCCGTCGCCGACGGCGGCTTCGTCACGGCCAACGGCTCAGCCACACTCGAGTTCACGCGCGCCTGCCTTCTCGCCTTCGGCGCCGACACGCCCGAAGCAATCGAGGCGTCGTACCGCTTCAACAAGGAGGGATTTTACAAGGCATAAGCGATGGAAGCACTCGAACGATACGTCCACGACCACACCGAGGCCGAGGAGGAGCTCCTGCAGGAGCTCGACCGAGAAACCCACCGCCGCACCGTGGCACCGCGCATGCTCTCGGGCCACCTCCAGGGCAAGCTGCTCAAGATGCTGGTGCGGATGCACCGCCCGCGGCGCGTGCTCGAGATCGGCACCTTCACCGGCTACTCGGCCCTCTCGATGGCCGCGGGGCTGGACGACGGCGCCGAGCTGCACACCGTCGAGGTCGACGACGAGCTCGAGGAGTTCGCGCAGTCCTACTTCGACCGCTCGCCCCACGGCCCGAAGATCCGCCTCCACATCGGCTCGGCGCTCGACATCGCCCCCGCGCTGGGCGGGCGGTTCGACCTCGTGTTCATCGACGGCGACAAGCGCGAATACCCCGACTACTACCGCATGCTGATGGGAGACCGCGACTGCCGGCCGCTGGTCGGACCGGGCTCGGTGCTCGTCGCCGACAACATCCTCTGGTCGGGCAAGGTGGTCGAGCCCGTCGTCGCGCGCGACCGCCACACGCAGGCGCTGCTGGAGTTCAACCGCATGGTGGCCGACGACCCGCGGGTGGAGAACGTCATCGTACCGCTGCGCGACGGGCTGAACCTGATATACGTAAAATAGATATGGAGATCAAAGAGTTGCAGGAGCGCGTCGACGACTGGATCCACCGCTACGGCGTGCGCTATTTCAGCGAGCTGACCAACATGGCCTGCCTCATGGAGGAGGTGGGGGAGCTGGCCCGCATCGTGGCCCGCCGCTACGGCGACCAGTCGTTCAAGGCGGGCGAGAAGAGCTCGCTGGCCGACGAGATGGCCGACGTGCTGTGGGTATTGGTCTGCCTCGCCAACCAGACGGGCGTCGACCTCACGGCCGCCCTCGAAGCCTCGTTCGCCAAGAAGACCGCGCGCGACAAGGAGCGCCACCTGAACAACCCCAAGCTCACGGAAAACAAAAACGGTTGAGGATTTCCTCAACCGTTTTTCTGTTAATCCGCAGCAACTTTGCGGCTATTCGATATTCTTCTTTATCTGCTCCACTATATAACGGACATCCTCGTCGGTTACATAAGGACCGGCCGGGAGGCAGATGCCGACAGCGAAAAGCGCTTCGCTTACGCCGTTGACGTATGCCGGGGCGTCTTTGTATACCGGTTGCTTGTGCATCGGCTTCCATAACGGACGCGCTTCGACGCCGGCGGCATCGAGCGCCACCCGGAGGGCTTCGACGTTCGCGTTGGGCTGGCACTCCGTAGTGGCCGTCTTCGCTGCGTGAGTAACCCCTGCGGCACCGCCTACCGCCCCCGTGACAACTCGCTTGTAGGCATTCTCCTGACCTTTGATTTTCAGGTCGGGATCGAGCGTAGCCGTACAGAGCCAGAAGTTGGAATCGTACTCGGCAGCGGGATTGCAGTGCATCGTGATTCCCTCTACGTCCTTCAACAGTTCGCAATAAAGCTCCTGCACGTGCTTGTGATGGGCTATGTGCTCGTCTATTACAGTCATTTGACCGCGGCCAATGCCTGCGCAGACGTTGCTCATGCGATAGTTGTAGCCGATATGTTCGTGCTGGTAGTAGGGATAGCTCTCGCGAGCCTGAGTGGCATAGAACAGAATCTCGTTCTTGTCCGCTTCGTTCTCGCATACGAGGGCGCCGCCGCCCGAGGTCGTAATCATCTTGTTGCCATTGAATGACAGCACGCCATACTTGCCGAACGTACCGAGCACCCTGCCGTCGTAACGCGACCCGAAGCCCTCGGCCGCATCCTCGATCACCGGTATCCCGTACCGATCGGCGATCTCCATGATCTTATCGATCCGATAGGGCATGCCATAGAGAGCAACCGGAACGATCGCCTTGGGCTTCTTGCCGGTCTTCTCGATCCTCTCCTTGATCGCCACCTCGAGTAACTCCGGATCCATGTTCCACGAATCCCGCTCGGAGTCGATAAACACCGGCGTCGCTCCGAGATAGGCGATAGGGTGGCTCGAAGCACAGAACGTGAACGACTGCACGAGGACCTCGTCGCCGGGACCGACACCGCAGGCGATCAGAGCCAGATGCACCGCTGCCGTACCGGCACTCAGGCCGACAACCGCCTTATGCAGCGGATCCGCACCCTCGCGCTTATTGACGAACGTTTCAAGATCCTTTTCGAAACCATTGACATTGGGCCCCATCGGCACAACCCAATTGGTATCGAACGCCTCCTTTATAAACGCCATTTCATTGCCGCTCATGTGAGCCAGGCAAAGGTAAATTCTGTTTCGCATAATCAGATATTCAGATATGATATGATTTGGTCTGTAGTTTCCGCGACCGCATGCGGCAAATACTCCGCAGGCAGATCGAAGTTCTGAGGATGGATATTGCGACCATCGTCCCGCAGACAGATCGTCTGCCATCCGAGCCGATTTGGCGCCAGAAAATCCTTCTGCGGATTATCGGCGACATAAGCAAACCGCGCATCGGGATACAACCGATGGAAATGGACGAAATTGGCATCGGCAGGTTTCGAGCTACCGAACTCCTCGGAAATAACGACGGCTGACGCCGGGAAATAAGGATGCAACCGCAATGCATCAATCTTATTCCGTTGCGTGACGCTTCGCCCGTCCGTAACCATGCCGAGCCCGCAGCCTCGCAGCTTCAATTCATCCAACAACGCCGGAATACCGAACGTGAGCGCAATACGAGGCCAATGCGTCCGATATAGCGACAAATAGGTCGCCACGGGGATATCGATGCCGCATTCGCGGTTCAACGTTTCGAAGACGTTCTCTCCCCGCCCGTATAATTCGATCATCCGCCAATAAGGATCCTCACGAAGCAGACCGCGTCGGAGCAGATCGTCCGCAATGGCACGATAGGCCGACCGAAGATAATCGATCTCCTTATAGAGCGTATCGTCGAGATCGAACACTACGACCTGCCGCCGACCATCAAACGAAGACGGCATCATCGTAACGCAACATGAGCATTCCGTCTTCCCAGTCATCGGAATAAACGAGACGCTCACCGAGAAAATACTCGCGAATGAGCCGTTCGGGATAATCGGCTCCCGCCGCGTAAGAGAGCGGATATCCCCCTCCGAAACGAGGATTGATCTCGATGCCGACCGTATCCCCGGTTTCGGAATCATGGAACAATTGCACGCAAATGCAGCCAACACACCCCTCGATCCGGCTCATACGCGACCTCAGATAGGTTACCAAAGCTCCTTTTTCCGTCCGACCTTTGTTGATCTCTCCAGCACGGATCTCGATGCGTTCCCGAGGCACAGCCATCTTCAATTCGCAATCACGACCGTAATACATATCGACCGTATACTCCTTGTAGCAGCTCTTATCGATATATTCCATGAATATCAGTTTCGGATCGGAAAGAATGGCCGGCGTGAGTTCTTCAGCACGAGCGATGTAATGGAGATTCCGGCTCAAGGATCCGTCGTAGGGTTTTGCAAACAGCGGAAATGTCGGATTCGCCTTGTCGATGGGTCGAGGAATACGAATCGAATGAGCAGTGAAGAAATCGCTCGTATTGCGTTTATCCCGACACATCGCGACGAACGACGGATCTGACACGATGACGGCGATGCCTTCGGCATCGAACTGAGGTTTGCACCGGGCAAGCAACAACAACTCCGTATCGATCGTCGGAACGATCATGCCGATGCCGTTGCATCGGCATATTTCAAGCAACGAAGAGGCATAATCCGCTGCCGAAACAGCCGGTACCTGGAAACATCCGTCCGAAACATATCCGGCGGGAGCCATCTTCGGATTCATATCCGTCGTCAGAATCTTTCCTTCAGGAAAGATGCGATTCATCGAATCACGAAAAGCTCGTACGAGCGCCACGCGCTTGCCAGCGGAGGTAATAAGAATGTTATGCCGCATAATTCAGGTCTTTCATATTATGCAGACAAAACATTCGGCGGCAGCCTACTCGGGATTCAAAATCCCCCCCCTCGAAATCAGGGATACAACACTCTTTATTCATGGTTTTTATCACTTTACAACGATTGCCAGCAGCAATACAATAATCCGGAATATCCCTTGTCACGACCGAACCGGCACAAATGAGCGACCATCGGCCGATCCGTACTCCCGGCACGACGACCGAGCCGGCCCCGATCTGCGTTCCCTCACCGACCGACACATTGCCACACAACGACGCATTGGGCGAGATGTGGACATAGTCGCCGATCGTACACTCGTGATCGACGGTCGCTCCGGTATTGATGATGCAGTGCCGGCCGATCACGGCATCGGCCTGAACAATAGCTCCCGGCATCACGACAGTACCTTCGGCGATACGACTCGACGGCGATACGACCGCCGACACATGCACCCCCGTTCCGAAAACATGTCCCGTCAAACGGTTCGCGATGCTCTTTCGGATCGCATTGTCGCCGATACTGACGATCAACGGATCGCATCCGTCCGCATCATGCAACACCTCATATCCGGCCAATCGGTCTTTCGACGGATCGTCATCGATACATCCGTTCACTTCGACTCCCTGCGATTTCAAAATATCGATTATGACCTTCGCATGGCCACTCGCTCCGTACAAATACATAATTTATCAGTTATTGCCGTCGAACGGCTCCATAGTCGACGATGTCGCCGAAGAGATGTCCTCGCGACACAAGACTTTTTTGATTGTCAGAAAAAGAATCTTCATATCCGTCACAAACGAAATATGATCGACATACCACACATCCAGTTCGAACTTCTTTGTCCAACTAATAGCATTGCGTCCATGACATTGCGCCCATCCGGTAATACCGGGGCGTACTTCGTGGCGACGGGCCTGCTCGGGACTATACAGCGGAAGGTACTGCACCAGCAGCGGACGCGGACCGATCAGCGACATGTCGCCCTTGAGCACGTTGAACAGCTGCGGAAGTTCGTCGAGCGAAGTGGAGCGAACGAAGCGCCCGACCCGGGTCAATCGACGCTCATCCGACAACAGATTGCCGTCGGCATCTTTTTCATCGGTCATCGTTTTGAATTTGACAACTTTGAAAATCCTTGCTCCTTTGCCCGGGCGCTCCTGAAAAAAGAACACTCCAGCTCCTTTGTTAGCGAAATGAAGCCATACAATGACAATGACGAGAATCGGACTCGCACAGATCAATCCGACTCCGCTCGCCGATATATCGAGCGCTCTTTTGAAAAAAGACTTGTAAAACATCTGTTATTGAAGATTTTTATACATTTCCAACGTAGCCTTCCACACATCCGGCTGCGCATAGCGGGAGGCGATCATCTCGCGAGCCGCACCCGCCATCTTCGCAAACGCTTCCCGATTCTCGACCAATCCCTTCATTGCATCGAACAAAGCGTCCGCATCCTGTTTAGGAACGATCCTCCCATTCACCCCATCGACAATGGCTTCGTTACACCCGTTTATGTCCGTCACGATACACGGCAGGCCCATGGCTCCAGCCTGCAATACCACATTAGGAAAGCCCTCCCGATAACTGGGCAACACCAACACATTCGAGGCCGCCATGTACGGGCGCACGTCGCTTTGGTATCCGACAGCACTGATAGACGGGTGTTCCTCGACCCATCGCCGGGTTTGAGGAAGTACCGGATCCAATCGATCCTCGAAAGTCCCGACCAAACACAATCGCGTATGAGGACAGACCTCGTTTAGCTTCACGAATGCCTGCACCAGCTCATTGATTCCTTTATCCTTGACCAATCGTCCGACAAAGACGAACGAAAAGTTTCCGGCAGCTCCAGCGCCGAGCTCACGGGCCCGGATCTCCACCTCCGGCAGGCGATCGAAGAATCCGAGATCCACACCGTTGATATTTCCATTCAGAATCTTACGCAACGGCTTTCGCGTTATCCGTTCCCGCCGAAGCGTCGCCGCAACGCCGTCGCCTTCGGGAATCACCTTCGTTGCACACGCACATGTGATCCGTTCCATCGTCTTCAATACCCATCGAAACAAGCCGCAGGCCGTTTCGAAGCGAAGCCCGGTAACCAGATAAATGCGGTGCGGCACACCGGTAATCCTGGCGGCGAGCATTCCAAGCAGGCTGGCCTTGGGTGTATTGGCATGAACGATATACGGTTTTTCTTTTCGGAACAAGCGGATCAAAAGAATCAATGACTGGACATCGTTCAACAAAGAGATCTCCCGACGCATCGGAACGGCAACCGTCCGCACGCCTTCTCTCTCCGCAACCTGCGCCAATCGGCCCGAATCGTCCGCTACGCCGACCACTTCGAACTCGGCACTCAAAAAACGCAATTGACCTTTCAACAAGACCCATAAACTTCCGTCTATGGTCGTCAGCCGAATGAGTTTGTATTTTTTAGACATACTCATGACACTATTTCAGATCCGTCCTTTTTCTCCAGCTCCGCTTCCTATGGATATTCAAGGCTTAGCACTGATTATTCACACCATTTAAATGGCATCTATCTCCAATCTTTATCTGCGATCCGCCGCTTGCTCAAAGATTATTTCGAACCAATTCGTCCCGATTTCAATTTGTATTCGTAGCTTTCCAACCCAAAAGCATGCGCATCCTCTCGGTAACGAGCAATAACGCTTCTGAATATCTCCTCATATTGAGGAATATACAACAGCTCCTTGCGCATCATGCGTTCGATGATCCGCAAGGCGAGCTCTTCCGTCTGCGTGAGGTCAGTCCCGCCACCGGAAAAATTCGTTCCTTTGATCGATCCGGGCGACACCTCCAATACGCGATTCTTCGCTCCGGCTTTCTCCAATTCGACGTTCACGCTTTCGATGAAACGGTGCAATGCCGCTTTGGAGGCACCGTATATCGAAAAGAACGGAGACGAAACAATACCCGCGATGCTGACCATCACAGCACAATGAAAATCATCCGTCGCAGAGTGTAGTTTCGAATAGAAATGTTTCAATATGCGAATCACTCCGATCGTGTTGACCATGAACAATCTTTCTATTTCATACTCTTCGACATCGGAAAACAGCGCCAATCGACCGTATCCGGCGGTTATCACCAATGTCGAAATCGACTCGTCCAACCGGTCGAACAGCGTATAATCCTTGTCGAGGAGATCGAACGGGAGATATCGGACATTGGCCGGGACCGGGCATGCAGGCTCCTGTTTATCGATTATATAAACCCTATCATACCCTTCAAGATGCAGCGCAATAGATAGCCCGATCCCATTGCTACCTCCTACGACCAATGCCGATTTCATATTAAATAAGCGTTAAAGATTCTTTGTTGAGGTATTTTTCGATGATCCCCGCAATCGCAATGCTCTCGCTTCGACGCAGCCGGTGCGAACTCAATCGACCGCAGACAATCATCGAGATAAACTCCTGGAGTTCGTATCGTAAGCCTTCGCCCTCGTAAGCATAGAAATATTTCCTATTTCGGTTCTGATCTTCGTAACGGACCTCGAAAAACTCTGTCTTCCACCACGGAGCCGGAACATAGACATAACCTTTCGTACCGGAAATGACGAGATTGCCTTCGGTCTTCACCCCCAATCCGAGGGTTACGGTCGACACGGCATGCGGATAATTGATAATCGCTTTGGTAAACACGTCGACTCCGTTCTCCATCTTCGAATAGAACTGAATGTCCGTGTAATTCTTCCCCAGCAATTTGACAATGGACAATAGCGGGAAAGGGGAGAGCTCCGTCATACTGCCCCCCGACTGCGCAGCATCCAACTCACGCAACCGCTGCCCGACAACCAGCTTCGACAAGGAGGCTCTTACGTCGATCACCTCTCCGATGACCCCGCTTTTCACCAATGTCACCAAATGGGTAAACGCCGGACAATGCGCCGTCTTGCTGGCCTCGAGCAATACCAGGTCTTTCGATTCGGCCAGCCCATAGAGCTCTTCGGCCTCGGAGCCGCTCAACACCATCGGGATCTCGCACAACACGTGTTTGCCGCGCGACAAACAGCTCTTGACATATTCGTAATGCGTCAGGTGGGGCGATGCCACATATACCGCATCGACATTCTCGATGAAAGAGTCGAACGAAGAGTAATAGAGCGGGATACGGTTGCTGTCGGCGAAGCTGCGGGCCTCTTCGATGTCGGGATTCAGGACAGCCGCGACCTCGACTCCGCTCACAAACCGACATTCGGGAATGAACCGCTGGGCAATACGGCCTGTGCCGATGATACCCAAACGATAGGCAGGCTGGGATTCAGAACGGAGCATCGTCGACGAAATTCCCTCCGTCCTAGGCAAATAGACTACCTGACAGAACTCATTGAGATAATCGAATTTGCCTTCCCAATCCGACCCTATGGCAAAAATATCGACATCGTAACGTTGGATGTCGTCGATCTTCTGCCCTACGTAATCTTCGATGATGATCTCATCCGCATAGCCCGTCTTGCGTACGGCCTCCACGCGCTCCAGTACGTTATTGCGCACATTGAGTTTTCCGCGTTCCCTGTCGAAACTATCGCTCGTGACCCCGACGATCAGGTAGTCGCCCAATTCTTTGGCCCGTCGCAAAAGATTGACATGCCCCTGGTGCAGCAGATCGTACGTGCCATATGTAATCACTTTTTTCATCGGAGACCCAGATTTTCGGTGATAATCGCCACGGTTCGCTGCGACGACCGACCGTATTCTGTCACATATTTTTCTCGGAATGCAGCAGTTTTGCGGATATAACCGGCCCGGTCGAAATTCTTCAGCTCCGCAATTACGTCGTTCTCCGTCGTCAGGATCCGACCGGCCGACAGCTCCTCACGAATGTCGAAATACACGCCCCGCTGTTCCGCATACTTATCGTAGTCGTATGCAAAACACAACATCGGCTTATTCAGGATCGAATAATCGAAGAAGATGCTGGAATAGTCGGAAACCAGCAGATCGGATGCGAGCATGAGCTTGTTCAGATCGGGGAATCCCGAAACGTCGCGCACGAACTCTCCATCGATCGCACCCATTGCATGGGCCACCTCGTAATGGGCCCGCAACAAAAGAACGTATCTGTCTCCGAGTTCGCGCTTCCATTTTCCGAAATCGACCGGCAACGCAAGCGTGCACTCCTTGGCCTTGGTCTGGTCGTATTCCCTGAATGTCGGAGCATAAAGAATCGCCTGCTTGCCCTCGGGAATCCCGAGCTCGCATCGGAACGAAGCGATCCGATCTGCCGGAGTATTGGCCAGTTCGTCGTTGCGCGGCAACCCGATAATCCGAAAACGGTTTTTCGGAATCGCGAATACCCGAGAGAAAATATCGGCATCGAACCGGCTCTGCGCCAGGAAAACATCGGGAACGACCGTCGACTTGCTCTTGAAAGAGTTGTTCTGTCGCGCAATATCCCCGCCCATCTTTTTGATCGGCGATCCGTGCCAGGTATTGACCTGGAAAGTATGCTTTCCGATAAACGACAAACCTCGCTCCACGGAGCTGTTCGTTATCCAGCAACGCGCTTTCAATGCAGTCGTAAAATACTTCAGCGTATCGGTCCGTATTTTCTCTCCTATCGGAATATCGAACGCTTCGGGCCGGTTGAAAGCCCACACGATCCTGAAGCCGGCGAAACGCGGATCTTCGATCAATGCCCGATAGACGGCCTTGGGGCTGTCGTCAAACTTTTTTCCGCCATACGAAACGAACAGAAGCAGCCGGTCGTCGGGTCTTACGAACCATCGCAGCACCCGCAACAAAGCGGATCCGCAATAGAAATAAACCGCATAGACGAACCGGGAATATTTTACGAATCCGACAAGGTATTTTTTCATACGTACAAACTCTCAACCTGCAATCGATACAACATGTTCGATCAGCATTTGTTCAACCGGGACAATATCTTCTTATGGTTCTTCTCGTCGCGCAGATCCAATCGATAAAACAGCCACCCAACCGGGTAAAACAGCTTGCCCCACCAAGGCAACGCAAACTCTCCGCTGCGGGATCCCCTGTATCCGATCGTCGAACGATAATAGTTGATCGCCGCCTTCACCCGCTTCCAACGCGATCGCAGGTAACGCGCCCCCTCCGCATAGACGATCATGCTTCCACGGGGAGACTCCCGGTGGGTGACTCTGTTATGGAAACTCAATCCGTCGGGAAGATATTCGCATACGTAGATACCCTCGTAAAAAAAGCGCATCTTGTACTTTTGCGCGAGCCGCGTCCAAATCACCCCCTCGGACAGAAACTTTTCGCCGTCGTACTCCGGGAAAGGGTAGCGGGCCAGCACTTCCGTTTTATGCGCCGTGGCGCGATCGCCGCCCAAATATTGTTTGATGTCGATTTCATCGGCATCCATAACCGAGAACTCGCGTTTCAGCCCGACAACGGAACCATTCGAATATATTCTCAAACCGCCTACTCCGGCAAAATCGGGATCGTCCTTTATCTGGTCGTAATAAAACCACAGCCTTTCGAGGGCATTGTCCGTAAGATAATCGTCGCTATCGACAATGAAAAACAACTCTCCGCGCGCCTCCGTTATGGCCCGATTGATCGCCCGATGCTTTCCACCGTTAGGTTGTTTGATATAACGGATCGGAATACGCCCTTCCTCGACATACCCGGACAGGAGCTGCGCCGTATTATCCGCCGATCCATCGTCTACGACAAGCCATTCGAAATCCGAGAAAGTCTGACGACACAAACTTTCATACAGCTTGTGAATAATATAAGCCCGGTTGTAGGTGGGAGTAAATACAGTTATCATAAAATACGTTCCAAATGTGATTTCAAATTTGTCGTGTTATGATTCCGGGAATACATCTCCCGGGCATGAATATTTTCCGATCCCGAACGTGCAGCATCGTTATCGATCGCAGCGATGAAATCCGCTGCCGACCGGCACAGGATCATGCACCGCGGATCCATTTCATACCCCTCGAAGGTCTCCGTAGTTCCGATGATCGTCTTTCCATACATGAGCGCTTCGGCCGTTTTGGTTTTCATACCTCCTCCGGCCCATATGGGAGAAATCACCGTTTTGGCCCGATAATAATAGGACGAAAGATCGTCTACGTACCCTCGAATATGGATCCGGGGGGTGAGGTTCCGAAAATCGACCCGATCCATACCGCTCCCCACGACATAAAGGTCACCCGCCACATGCGGCATCACCTCGTCGATAAACCATTGAACACCTTGGATATTGGCAAAAAACGCCACGCCGACGAAAAGATAGTCTATCGCCCCTTTTTCCGCATGATCGATCCGCGCTTGTGCATCGTAACGATCCTCCAGGGAGGTGGGCAAGGTCAAGGCCGCCTCTTTACCGTAGCACTCGTGCAATAAGGCGGAATCCCTCGTATTGAGCGTAATCAGTACATCCGAATATTCGACAGACTTCGATTCCCAATATTTTACGGCATACTGAAACGGTAACGAACGAAGCCCCTGTACTTTCCGATACTCCTCCGCATATTGAACCTCGATATTGTGAAAAAAGGTTATGATTCGGATAGCAGGGTAATGTCGTTTGATCCATCGAGCCGTTCGTCCCAACAACGACTGAGAGATGAATACATGGGTATATCCACCGGTCGCGAGCTCCTCATTCAATCGGAAAAGGAACTTTCGGGTGATTCCGAAAAC
>ERZ778516.1242-NODE-1242-length-19960-cov-6.528963_pt1 | contig 19960 bp, 21 predicted proteins | sample MGYA00510342_ERZ778516 | MGnify/ENA primary metagenome ERZ778516 (study PRJEB29527, sample SAMN07138961) | mouse gut metagenome | material: feces | host: mouse | place: China:Nanjing | collected 2016-01-25 ... | reverse complement strand
TTTTGAGGGGCTTGATAAGGATTCCGTTGTACTGCTTGAGCAAATCCGTACAGTAGATAAGAAAAGGCTGAAACAGTATATGGGGATGATGCCGACTGACACGATGGCAAGGGTTGATAAGGCTCTTGCCATTAGCATTTCAATTAAAAATGGTTCGGAAAATAATTGTGCGAATTAGTGGAAATGGGAGGATTTGCACATTCGTCAAATGACGGCTGTATCCATATAATTTATGGCATACAGCCGTTAAACTTTGCGGAGGTAGACAGATGGAAAATGTCAAAGAATTTCATAATGCGGAACAACAAAAGAATGAAGCCGACGAAGCAGAAAACTTTGATGTCTTCATAAAAGCTATGGTACAGGCAGTTGAAAAATACGGAAGATTTGTTTTGCAGGAGCTGGATTGTGTTGCGTAGGCTTACGCAACCTTACATACCGCATTTTCCAAAATTATCGGAGGTGTTAGAATGAACAGGGAAGGAAAGAAATGTGTTCTGTATCCAAGAGTAAGTACCGAGATGCAGGTTGACGGATACAGCCTTGAGGGGCAGAAGAATAGTTTGAAACGGTTTGCAGACCGTGAGGAAATGGAAGTTGTCGGCATCTACGAAGATGCAGGAAAATCGGGGAAGTCAATCGAGGGGCGACCCGCATTTAAGAAAATGCTGTCCGACATAAAAAACGGATTGGAAATAGAGTATATCCTTGTCTATAAACTTTCACGTTTTGGGAGAAATGCGGCAGACATTCTAAATTCATTGGAGTTTGTTCAGTCTTATGGGATAAACCTTATCTGCATTGAAGAGGGGATTGACTCATCCCAGACAAGCGGAAAGCTGCTCATATCTGTCCTGTCAGCGGTTGCAGAGATTGAGAGGGAAAATATCATTGAGCAGACCATGAACGTACGCAGGGAAAAAGCAAGGCAGGGAGGCTGGAACGGCGGCTTTGCCTCATATGGGTATTATCTGAAAGACAACCATCTTTTAATAGAAGAAACAGAGGCTGAAGCAATCCGAATTATATTTGATAAGTTTGGAAATTCAGACATAGGGCTTGGCGGTGTTGCAAAATACCTTAATCTGCAAGGGATAAAGAAGATACCCCGCCAGAATGGAAAGTTAGAAACATGGAGCAGCCATTTAATACGGCAGATATTAGACAACCCTGTTTACTGCGGAAAAATTGCATATGGCAGAAGAACACGGGAGAAAGTGAAAGGAACGAAGAATGAATACAAACAAGTCCATACAGATGATTATATCTTAGAGGATGGGCAGCATGAGGGGATTGTCAGTGAGGAACTCTGGCAGAAAGTCCATGCAAAGCGTTTAGCAACAGGAATCAAGCAGCCGTCGAGAATTGGAAAAGAAAGGTCGCATCTTCTGACAGGTGTTTTGAAATGTCCCCTTTGCGGCAGCTCGATGTATACGAATAAACATGCATGGACAAATAAAGATGGCACATATAAGGAAGTCTATTATTATATATGCAAAAGAAATTGCACTTGCGTATGCTTTAGGTATTGGAGGAGCAAGAGCGGGAGTTGTTGAAACAACATTTAAAGAAGAGACGGAAACAGACCTTTTTGGCGAACAGGCGGTACTTTGCGGCGGTGTCTCAGCTTTAATTAAGGCAGGATTTGAAACTCTTGTAGAGGCAGGCTATCAGCCTGAAATGGCATATTTTGAGTGTTGCCACGAAATGAAGTTGATTGTGGACCTTATAAACAGAGGCGGTCTTAGCATGATGAGATATTCCATCAGCGATGCAGCTGAATATGGAGACTATATTACAGGTGAAAAAATAATAACCGATGAAACGAAAAAGGCAATGCAAGGTGTTCTGAAGGATATCAAGGAAGGTAAGTTTGCAAGAGAGTGGCTGCTTGAAAATCAATCGGACAGAGTATATTTCAATGCTAAAAGGCAGATGGAATCTGAGCATGAAATTGAAAAGGTTGGAGCAGAGCTTAGAGGTTTGATGTCCTGGATGAAAAAGGATATTTAAAAGAAAGAAGGAGGCAACATCGGACGAATACTGATTGTAGAGTTTGCAGAACGGGATGGTACTGCATTTGATATCTATCCTGACCGCCGAAAGGTTTACCGTTATACCGTTTTTTGGGAAAGATGAAAATTAAGTGAAAGTTTTTCAAAATTCTGTTTTCAATCTTGACAGTGATAAGATTAAGTGGTATAATCTTATCACTGATAAGATTGGAGAAAAGTTATTTTATGAAAGAAAGACCATATCATCATGGTGATTTGCGGCGTGCTTTAATCGAAACGGGGATAGATTTCATTAAACAGAAAGGGGAAGAAGCGTTATCTTTACGCAAAATAGCTCAAATATGTGGGGTTAGCAATGCAGCGCCTTATGCCCATTTTAAATCTAAAGATGAATTTATAGTTGCAATTCAAAGATACATTATGGATTTGTTTGCCGCTACATTAGAAAAAACAGTTATAGAATATAAAGATAGCCCTTCTTTACTTCCTATGCTTGGAAAAACATATGTAATGTTCTTTTATCAAAATCCGTTTTACTATGATTTTTTATTTTCATGCAAAAACATTAGTATAAAATTATCTCTTGACAATGCTGATACAGATGAAAATCTGCCATTAGCCATTTTGCAAAAAGCTGCTATATCGGTTTTTGGCAAAGCAAAACTTCCAGAAAAAGTGATACAAGATAAAATTATTGCTATGTGGGCTTTGGTGCATGGATTAGCTTCTATTGTTGTGATGCCCAATATTGAATTTGATGATAATTGGGAAACAAGGGTAGAAGAAATCATTAAGTCCATTTCCATACCTTATCTAACGCAGGAGGCAAAAGAATGAATATTCTAATACATGATTTAAGCGATGAACAGTTTCAAAAACTATTTCCCAAAGCAGATAATGATATCTATATTATTTCTGATACAGGAACAATACGGCATTGCATCGGTTGTTTTGGCTGTTGGATAAAAACACCCGGCAAATGTGTGTTGAAAGATGGATATGACAATATGGGAAAATTACTTTCAAGGAGCGAAAAACTGACTATTATCAGCCAATGCTTTTATGGATGTTACAGTCCGTTTGTAAAAAATGTTTTGGACCGAAGTATTCCTTGGATGCTTCCATTCTTCAAAATAAAGAACAATGAAACCCATCATAAAAGACGCTATCAAAACAATATACAGCTTGCAGTATATTTTTATGGTGAAATTACCGCAGAAGAAAGAGAAACAGCTAAGAAACTAGTAAAAGCAAATTGTGCTAATTTCTATGTGAAGAACTATGAAATCTTATTTTCAAATTCATTAGATGAATTATGCAAAGAGGTAACTACTATATGAAAATTTGTATAATAAACGGAAGTCCAAAAGAGAGTAAAAGTACATCTGAACTGCTTATTGGATATTTAATGCCATTTATCAAAGGAAATGAAATAATAACATACAATGTGTGTAAAACAGATTTTTCCAAAACACAGTTTTCACAGATACAAAGCAGTGAGGTACTTATATTTGCATTTCCTTTGTATATTGACAGTATCAATTCACTCTTACTGCGCTTTCTTATTGAACTTCAAAAAAGAGAATTTAGAAATAAGAATATTAACGTATATTGCATTATTAACAATGGATTTTATGAGGGTCGTCAAAATCATGTAGCTGCCGATATTATGAAAAACTGGTGTAAAGCTGCTGGTCTAATCTATGGTCAAACACTTGGTGTTGGGGCAGGAGAAATGCTTCCATTTCTCAAAGATATACCATTAGGATATGGACCTAACAAGAACATTGGTATTGCACTTCAAAAGCTGAGCCAAAATATATTATCTCTGAATCAAGGGGAAGATTTGTTCATTGCACCGAATTGGCCGCGATTTCTTTGGAAAATACAGGCATCTTTGTGTTTCTGGTATCCACGCGCAAAAAAGAACGGACTAAAGAGAAAAGAATTAAAAGATAAAGCACATTAAGAGAAGGTAACTCAGATAAATAAAGAAACAATTTGGGTGCATTGCGCTGTCTGCGGAAATATTAAAGGGCTTAAAAGGAAAACGCAGAACGGAAGAGAAAATCACGTTGTCGGAAAAGCAGGCAAAAAGGTTCGCAGGATTTTAGATGAAAAAGGCTGGAATTTATCAGGTGTTTTGAATATGCATTCCAATGCCGACCATATCGGCGGAAATCAGTATTTGCAGCAGCAGACAGGGTGCAAAGTATATTCCAGTGGCATTGAAAAGGCATTTACTGAATATCCAATTTTAGAACCGTCATTTCTGTACGGTGGATATCCCTGCAAGACCGTGAAAAGCTTTCTGCTTTTTTTGAAGATAATATATTGTCGTGGAAGAGCATATAAGAGGTTATTATGGATAAACGGGAGAAAATAATCAGGCTGTGAGTTCTTTCACAAAGATAACCAGACGATTGTGGAGGGTATTTCAAGAACACAGTAAATGATGGGAAAGTTGAAGAATTTGATGGGATGTCGCTTATTGTATGGAATGAGCAGAATAAAATATGTTCTTTGAAGGAATTTGGCTGCAACATTAACAACTATGGCCCGTATCAAAATGGAAATGTTCCAAAGTTTCAAGGTGAAATTTCCATAGCGAACAAGAGGACCTGAAGATTTCGTGCAAGTATGCACAGATGTAAAAATCCTTACTATTACTGCATTTTCTGATAGTTCAGGTTTGTAAAACAGTTTAAAAAAGCCTCTTTTTGTTTAGATGTGCACGAAATTCAGTTGTGCTGCAACATGAAATATATGATATAATATTTTCGTCAGATAGATGACTGCCCATTAAAAGGGCTTTTTTATAGCGAGTATGTTAGTTAAAACTAACTAAAGCTGTACATATACCAAAAGAAAGAACCGCAACTTTTTATTACAATTAAAATGAATAAATATGGGAGGAGGTAAATTTTACACAACCAATAGTACGGCTTTCTTTTAAATCAAAAGTTAGTACAGACTAATTATACAAAAATAAAAACAAAAAGGGGTGGATATCTGAAAGCATTTTGCAGCGATATAACATGGCAGAGTGTATAACCTTGATTTATCCCTGTCCAATATAACCACAAACTTCAGATATTCCAATGAATGAAAAGCTTTACAGCCTGTGCTGTATGATGAAAAATAAAAAACTATTATGAAAGGATTTTACAAAATGATTACAACAAAACGAAATCGACTAAAGCGCAGTCTGTCTCTGTTGCTGACACTTGCCATGTGCACAAATACTGTTACAGTATCAGCATTAGCAGAGAAAGCAGACAGTGATGCTGAAATAATAAACTGGCTGAGTCTGTATGGTAATAAGGGTACAAACTCACTGGCAGCGACTTGTGACAGCATAAATGATGTACAAATGCTGACGGATGGCAGCTATGCTGCTGTTGGTGCCTTTGACGGAAATGGCATTACTGATATGGAGGGGCAGAAAGGCAAAACGGATGCCGCATTTATGTTGTATGATGAAAATGGTGTCATGCAAAAACAGACGCTTGTTGGTGGAACCAAAGCAGATTATTTCTATAAATTCATTGAGGGCTCTAATGGAGGATTTATTGCTGTCGGTGCAGGCCAGTCTGAAGATGGTGATATGGAAGGGATTCTAAAAGGCGGATATGACGGGTTAATTTCCAAGTTTGACAACGAGGGAAATCTTGAAAAATCAGTTACAGTTGGAGGAAGCAGCAAAGATGAGCTTCGTGATATTATAGAAACTTACGATGGCGGATATGTGGCTGTCGGTTATACACAGTCAAATGACGGCGATTTGACCAATACCGGAAAGAAAGCAACAGACCGTGATGCTCTGATTGTAAAGCTTGATTATGATTTGAACATTCAATGGATAAAAACATATGGCATTACAGGTACAGCAACAACAGGACTTGATGATTTTTATTCTGTACAGGTGTGTCTTGACGGCAGCTATATTACCGCCGGAGGCTTAGGAGCAAAGGATGGTGCTGCAAGTAAGGAAAAAGATATTTGCCTTGTCAAATATTCTGAAGAGGGAGAGCTTTTGTGGGAAAAGACTTTCGGAGGTTCAGGCGATGACTGTGCGACATGCATATCTGTTTCTCCATATGAAACAAGCTTTACAGAGGATGGAGATAGATTTTCCGATGTGGAGCTTAAAGAAAGTGGCTTTGCGCTTACGGGAACTACAAAATCATCTGACGGTATTTTTGCAAACAGCAAAACAGAATCTGGTATTGAAAAAGCTTTCTTTATTAAAGTAAATCCTGCTGGGGAAATTGAAACGGCTGACCTGTTGGAAAACACTGTTGGAAGTACAGGAGAATCCATTATTTCAATAAATGACGGATATATGATTACTGGTATGTTTCAGTCCAGTGATTTTGATTTTACCGGAAAGACTGTTTTTGGAAAAAAGGATTTCTATGTGGCGCATTATTCTTCTTTTGGAAATTTTCTGAACATGACTGTTTTTGGAAGTGATGACGATGAAACTGTAAAAGGTATTGTGCAGGGTTGCAACGATGATTATATTTTATTTGGCAATACAAAAAGCATTGACTTTTATGGACATACAATATCAGGCAGATACGATGGATTTCTTCTCTGTGCAGAGAAGAATGCTCTTGAAACATATGCGGAAGAAAAATACCTCATTCCGGTAAAAGCATGGAAGGAAAATGAAGATGAACCATCTATGATGTCTCCGCTTTTGTATAAAGATGCTTATGTTGAGAAAACAGGAGAACAGTATAAGATTACAGTATACTTTACAAATGCCATTATTATGGGCTCACAGATAAGCGCATCCACACTTGGCGCTGTATCCTATGAAGTAAATAATTCAATGACTGCTGCTGATAAAGATGAGTACGATATTCTTACACAGGTAAAACATACAACAATTACAGTAGGAAATCTTGACAAACCTGTAAAGTTTTATATTAACGGAACAATGGGCGTAATACGGCTTGTATTTGAAGAAGAAAATAAAATTTCTGCTGATACGCCGCCGTATTTTCCTCCTGTACAGGTTACAAGACCTGATTTTAATTGTCTGTGGAAGACCAATATCGGAGGAAGCGATGTAGATTATTCCAATTCAATGACGATTCTTGGTGACGGGCGAATCATTGCCACAGGTCAGACTTATTCAAATGACGGTGATTTTGAAAACCTTTTGAGCGGATTTTCGAGTGCATATATCAATACTTATGACTTGAATGGAAAACTTTTAAATACTGCAGTTCTTGGAGGAACAAACCCTGATTCTTCGGCATATGCATCCTGCGTGGACGGTGCTGCGGACGGCGGGTATTATGTCTGCGGAGGATATGAGGAAAGCTTTGGCCGTACTCCATCAGGAACTTTTGCAGTGCTGAACTCTGAAGGCAGCGTACATGGTCAGATAGACGGATATTATGCAAAGTATGATTCTGACGGTCAAATGTTATGGATAAAAGGCTTTAGCGGTTCGGCCTACGACCAGATTAAACAGATAAAGGCAACTGAAGATGGCGGCTGTGTTCTGCTTATTGAAACGAATTCCGAAGACGGCGATATGGCAGGATTTAATAGGGGCATATTTGACCTTGTTCTGATGAAATGCGATAAAGAGGGAAATGAACAATGGAAAAAGGTAATCAGTGGCAGCAGTATGCAGTCTGCTTCTTTTGGTACAGCAGTTCTTCAGGATGGCAGCTATATTGTGGGAGGTTATGCGTATCTTGGATATACATTTGATGATTTTGAAAATCTGACTTACTATGGAAATACATTTGACATTTTTATTGTAAAAATCAGTGAAAATGGCGAATTAATCTGGGCAAAATCCTACGGAGGCGACGGTAATGATTACTGCAACAGCGTAACAGCAACAGAAGACGGTGGATTTATGCTTGCAGGAAGCACAAAGTCGTCAACAGGCACTTTTGAGGGAATAGGAACCTCATATGAAAATCCGTTTATTATGAAATGTGATGCAAATGGAGTTATACAGTGGTGTGATGTTTTGAAAAGCTCTGAAAAGGGTGAGGCTGTAAAGGTAATAGAGCTTGCGGGAAAATATGTTGTATTAGGCTCAGGCTATGGCTCAGATTTTGATTTTTCAAATATTAATAAAGGAAGCAGAGACGTTTTTATTGCATATTACGATATGGAAGGAAGCAGGATATTTCTTGATATGATAGGAGGAATCAATCTTGATTATGCGATAGATATCGCTGCATATGGAAATAGAATATCCATGCTGTTTGATGGTGAATCTACTGACGGGGACCTTGATGGATTAAATCGAGGAGATTTCGATGGTACAATTCTTACATTTGAGATGGAAGGAGCAGAGAATATAGACAAGTCAGCTTTAAAGGATATACTTGAAAAAGCCAAAGCAATAGATAATACAGACAACAAATACACAGAACTCAGTTTTAATGCTTTATTAGAAGTCATAAAGAACGCGGAAATGGTATATTCTGACCCTGTGGCTTCTCAGGAGGAGGTAGACAGTCAGGTAAATTTCGTACAGTCAGCAATAGAGGAGCTTGCGGAGATTCAAAATGAGGTTCTTAATAAAGACAGTCTGAAAGATGGTTCCTATTATCTTTACGCATATATGTTTAAGCCGAACAGAAAAGACTATTCTATGGCTGACAATGCCATAGTACACAAGGTTCTGCTTGAGGTTATAAACGGCGAATACTATATTACGCTTCAGCTTAAAGGTCTTTCAATTTATAATCTTTTTGGATATCTTGCGGATATTTCGTATTATGAGAATGGATATACCTATAATGAATTCGGCATTCCAAATGGAACGACAATGCCTGTGCAGGTGATTTCAACACAGAAGGACAGTGCTGGGAATGATATTATTGACCAATATAATGATGCAGATAACTTATATCCAAATGTAATCAAGTTCAGGCTGGTTTCAGATGCTGTTTCGGATGCAGACGGGTTTGTGCCTATGAGCATATTTGTTCCTATTATGGAAACGATTGCTGAGGGAAATGGAAGCCAAAATGTTTTAATGAAGCTTGATTGGTCTGCATTAACAAAAGCAGACGAGAATAATCCGGGATTCCAGCCGGAGGAACCAGTCGAATTGTCTCCGGCAGTAGACATTATTGATTCAGCAACAGGAATAAAGGTTCATGCTGACAAAGGTGTATTTGAGGAAGGAGTAAAGCTTATTGTAAAGTCTGTTATTTCTGGAACTGATTATGAGAACGCATTAACTGTGCTTTCAGAGATTGGCAGGAAATTTAAGTTGTATGAAATTTATTTTGAGGATGCAGATGGCAATAAGGTTCAGCCTAACGGTACTGTTACCGTAAGTTACCCGATTCCGGCAGAATATAATGCAGCAAATATGGTTCTGTACCGCATAAACAACGACAAAAGCAAAACGCTCATTAAAGGCTCTGCGGCAGATAATTATTATACGGTTATTGTAAGGAGCTTCAGCACTTATGCTCTTGTTGAAAAGGATAATCAGAATACAGAAGATGTAAATAATGGACAAGATAAGAACAACAGTACTTCTGACAGCCCGCAGACTGAAGGGAAAGCAGCAGAAACCGGAGACAGCAGCAATATTATGCTTTGGCTTTTGCTGGTATCTGTATCTGGCGGAATACTTAAAGCGATGATTTTTACAAAAAAACGCCAAAGAGTAAATGAACAGTTATATAAATAGTTTGAATGCCTGCTTAACAGCAGGCATTCTGTAAAAGCGCATATCTTCTAACAAGTCATTTTAATAAAAAAACAAATTTGTCAATGAAAAATACTTGACAAATTTTTTCACATCATGTACAATACCCCTTGTGCTTCAAGCATATACTTTTATCACCGGAGTACTGATATGGAATTAATTGTAAAAAAAGCCCTGCTTTATGATTTCTACGGCGAGCTTCTGACAGAACATCAGAAAAATATATATACCGATTATATTCTGAACGATATCGGAATCAGTGAAATTGCTGCCGAGAGAGGAATCAGCAGACAGGGAGTTCATGAACTGGTGAAACGCTGTGATAAGATTCTTCAGGATTATGAAGATAAGCTTCATCTCGTTGATAAATTTTTAAAAGCAAAAAAACTTGTTTCTGAAATTAATCAGCTTGCAGGACGTTTTGATGAAACAAGGGATTCTGCACTTATAAAAGAGATAATGGAAATATCAAATCATATTCTGGAAGAATTTTAACTGGCAAAACATATTTTTAATTCCTCAATTATGTAACCAATACAAATATTGATTGCCAAAAAACAGGAGGCATTATATGGCATTTGAAAGCTTATCGGATAAGCTGCAGAATATATTTAAAAAATTAAAGGGAAAAGGCAGACTGAGCGAGGCTGATGTAAAAACAGCATTAAAAGAAGTCAAAATGGCTCTCTTGGAAGCCGATGTAAGCTTCAAGGTAGTAAAGCAGTTTATAAATTCTGTTACAGAGCGCGCTATTGGTCAGGATGTTATGAGCAGCCTTACACCGGGTCAAATGGTGATTAAAATTGTAAATGAAGAAATGGTTTCTTTAATGGGTTCTGAAACAACAGAGCTTGCCATGAATCCTTCCAATGAAATCACCGTTATTATGATGATGGGCCTTCAAGGTGCCGGAAAAACCACAACTGCGGCCAAACTTGCCGGCAAATACAAGTCAAAGGGCAGAAAACCTCTGCTGGTGGCGTGTGATATCTACCGGCCGGCAGCAATCGAGCAGCTTCAGGTAAACGGCGAAAAGCAGGGAGTTCCTGTTTTTGCAATGGGCACAAATCATAAGCCGGTAAATATTGCAAAAGCCGCATTAGAACATGCTCAGAAAAATGACTGCAATCTGGTGATTATTGATACCGCAGGTCGTCTTCATATTGATGAATCTATGATGGAAGAGCTTGTAGAAATCAGGGATAATATTGATATCAAACAGACAGTACTTGTAGTAGATGCCATGACAGGACAGGATGCGGTAAACGTCGCATCAGTCTTTGAAGAAAAAATAGGCATTGACGGCGTAATCCTCACCAAGATGGACAGCGATACCAGAGGCGGTGCGGCACTTTCGATTCGTTCCGTTACAGGAAAACCGATTCTATATGTCGGCATGGGCGAAAAGCTGTCTGATTTAGAGCAGTTTTATCCTGACAGAATGGCTTCACGTATTCTTGGTATGGGCGATGTGCTGACTCTGATTGAAAAAGCGGAAGCGGCAGTCGATGAAGAAAAAGCCAAGGAGATGGAAAAGAAGTTTAAAAAAGCAGAATTTGGTTTTGACGACTATCTCGAATCTATGGCGCAAATCAAGAAAATGGGCGGTCTTGAAGACGTTATGAATATGATACCGGGTCTCGGCGGGCAGATAAAGGGTGCGCAGATGCCGGATGAAAAGGCAATCGGAAGAACCGAAGCGATTATCTATTCCATGACACTGGAGGAAAGAGTGAATCCTTCTATTCTCAATCCATCCAGAAAAGCAAGAATTGCAAAGGGCGCAGGTGTAAATATCGCAGAGGTAAACAGGCTGGTCAAGCAGTTTGAACAGTCGCGCAAAATGATGAAGCAGATGTCCGGCATGATGAGTGGAAAACGAAGCGGAGGGCTGTTTAGCAAGTTGAAATTGCCGTTTTAAAAACGTCGTTACAGAACATATCGTTATTCTGCTTAAAAGTTTCTGCTTAAAAATTTCTGCTTATAAGTTCCGCTTAAAATTTCTGATGAAAAAATGATAATAGACCTGCTCTGCAGGTTTATATATAAAGCAGCCAGTATATTTAAGCCAGCTGCATATTAATACAAATCCAAGGAGGTAAAGTTTACAATGGCAGTAAAAATAAGATTAAGAAGAATGGGAAAGAAGAAAGCTCCTTTCTATAGAATTATCGTTGCAGATTCAAGGTCTCCAAGAGACGGAAAGTTTATTGATGAAATCGGCACCTATGACCCTAATGTAGAGCCAAGTGCTGTAAAAATCAATGAAGAGTCAGCAAAGAAATGGCTTTCAAACGGCGCTCAGCCAACAGAAGTAGTAGCCAGATTATTTAAACAGGCTGGCATTGAAAAATAAGGCAGGTCTGCAAGGCTGCCAGTCAATGTTGACAGCATGAGGTATATACGATATGAAAGAGTTAGTAGAAGTAATTGCAAAAGCTCTTGTGGACAATCCTGATGAGGTGGTTGTGACAGAGGAGGATACCGAAAGAGCACTTATCGTTTCGCTGAAGGTAGCAGACGACGATATGGGCAAGGTAATCGGAAAACAGGGGCGTATAGCGAAATCTATTCGTTCAGTTGTAAAAGCTGCGGCGTCTAAAGATGATAAAAAAGTTATTGTAGACATTGTTCAGTAACAAAATAGCCGGTGCATGTTGCGCCGGTTTTTCATTTTTTTCTTTAAAAATGAAATTTAACGGCAGTGAAGGTAATTTCTGATTACTGCAAGAGGATTAAAACAATTTGGAGGATTTATGGAGAATTTATTAAGAGTCGGAGTAATTGCAAATACGCATGGATTAAAGGGGGAGGTCAAGGTATTTCCAACAACAGATGACCCTGAGCGTTTTAAAATGCTGAAAGAGGTAATTCTTGATACCGGAAAGGAAAAATTAAATCTTACAGTACAGTCTGTGCGTTTTTTTAAAAATTTGGTAATTGTAAAATTTAAGGAATATAACAATATCAACGATATTGAAAAATATAAAGGCAAAGATTTGCTTGTTACAAGAGAAAATGCAGTTCCATTAGAAGATGGGGAATATTTTATTGCTGATTTGCTGAATCTTGATGTTTATGATGATACCGGCGTCAGACTTGGATTTTTATATGATGTTCTTCAGACAGGGGCGAATGATGTATATATTGTCAAAAATGAAGAAACAAAAAAAGAAATTTTACTTCCGGCAATTAACGAATGCATTCTCGACATCAATACTGAGGAGGGCAGGATTACCGTACATTTAATGGAAGGACTTGTGGATTAAATGAAGTATTATGTAATGACATTATTTCCGGAAATGGTCAGACAGGGTTTAAATACCAGTATTATAGGACGCGCCATAAATAAGGGCCTGCTGTCTCTGGAATGTATGGATATTCGGGCATATACAACTGAAAAACATGGTCATGTAGACGATTATCCTTACGGCGGCGGCGCAGGAATGGTTATGCAGGCACAGCCGGTTTATGACTGTTATCAGGATATATGCAGAAGAACGGAATCCATAACAAAACCGAGAGTTATTTATCTGACCCCTCAGGGAAAAACTTTTGAGCAGAAAATGGCAGTGGAGCTGGCAGCAGAAGAAACGCTGGTTTTTCTGTGTGGACATTATGAGGGCATTGATGAACGGGTGCTTGAAATGATTGTGACAGACAATGTGTCCATAGGAGATTATGTGCTTACCGGCGGGGAATTAGCGGCAATGGTAATGATTGATTCCATATCAAGAAATATATCGGGAGTGTTAAACAACGATATCAGTGCAGAAACAGAAAGCTTTTCTGATGGACTTCTTGAATATCCGCAATATACCAGACCAGAAATATTTATGGAAAAAAGGGTTCCGGAGGTTCTTTTAAGCGGGCATCATGCGAATATCCGCCAATGGAGACGTGAACAGTCGATAAAGAGAACCTGTGAGAGAAGACCGGATTTGCTTGAAAAAGCAGCGCTTGATAAAAAGGAAATGGAATTATGCAAAAAATACTTGCCAATTTTCTGATTTTATGATACCATTTAGAAGTTGTGAAAAGAAGATTGATGGTCCTCTGATACGGAAGAAAGAAGTATTATTGAACATCAAAATATAGTCAGGAGGTCACACAAATGAATGAAATTATCAGAAGCATCGAAGCTGAACAGTTAAAGGAAAATGTAGGAAATTTCAGTGTCGGTGATACAGTCAGAGTTCATGCCAAAATTAAGGAAGGAAACCGTGAAAGAATTCAGGTTTTTGAAGGCGTTGTACTGAAGAGACAGGGTGGAAGTTCAAGAGAGACTTTTACAGTTAGAAAGAATTCCAACGGTATCGGTGTTGAGAAGACATGGCCGGTACATTCTCCGTCTATCGAAAAGGTTGAGGTAGTCAGATATGGTAAAGTCAGACGTGCAAAGCTGAACTATTTAAGAGGCAGAGTTGGTAAGGCTGCAAAAGTAAAAGAATTAGTTAAATAATTTCTGGAGACAGGGGCAGATACCATCTGGTATTTGTCCTGTTTTTAATGCTTATTATTTTAATTAAAATTTTGGAGGAGTCATGAGTTATTTTAATCCAAAACCAATGCGTAATATATTAACAGATACAATATTAAAATGGATAGTTGATGTGACTGTAATTGTAGCCGCTGCAGTTTTTCTTATTATATTTCTTGGAGATAAAATAAAGGTGGTTGGAAATTCCATGTCGGATAAGATAAAAAGCGGACAGGAGATTTTGATTGATAAAATATCCTATGAGCTGCGAGATATTAAAAGATATGACGTAATTGTATATAAATCAGAACTTTCCGGTCAGGAAGAATATGTGGTAAAACGTGTGATAGGTCTTCCGGGAGAAGAAATACAGATTGTTGACAGCAAAATCTATATTAATGGTGAAGAAATAGAAGACAGATATTGTGATGGGAATTTTGAGAGCGGTTCAGCAAGCAGCACAATAAAAATAAATGATAATGAGTATTTTGTTATGGGAGATAACCGGCATTTAAGTCAGGACAGCAGATTTGAGTATGTGGGAAATATCAAAAGAAGTGATATTCTTGGAAAAGCATGGCTGATTATTTCCCCATTTAGTAAAATAAGAATGATAAAATAGAAGTATAAATAAAAATGATAAAATAAGAATAAAAACAATCAATAAAACTGACGAAATAAAATAATAAGAGATTGACAAGGGAGACAGCAATGAATTATCAGTGGTATCCGGGTCATATGACCAAGGCAAAGCGGATGATGGAGGAAAATATAAAGCTAATCGATATTGTAATTGAGGTGCTGGATGCAAGAATTCCAATGAGCAGCAGAAACCCCGATATTGATACTTTGGGAAAAAATAAATCAAGGTTGATTCTTTTAAATAAATCTGATTTAGCAGATGAAAAGAAAAATCAGCTTTGGAAGGAATGGTTTCAGGAAAAAGGCTTTTTTGTGGCGGAAATAAATTCCCGAACCGGAGCCGGCATCCGACAGATTAATCAGGTGGTAAAGCTGGCATGTAAAGAAAAAATAGAGAGAGACAGAAAAAGAGGAATTTTAAACAGGCCCGTAAGAGCAATGGTGGCGGGAATTCCCAATGTAGGGAAATCTACATTTATTAATTCCTATGCAAAAAAAGCATGTACAAAGACAGGAAACAAGCCGGGAGTGACAAAGGGAAAACAGTGGATTAAACTTGGAAAGGAAATAGAACTTCTCGATACACCGGGAATACTGTGGCCAAAGTTTGAGGACCAGACAGCGGGCTTTCGACTTGCACTGACAGGTTCAATTAATGATGATATATTGAATGTAGAGGAACTGGCAGCGGAATTTTTAAAATTTATGAAAGAAGCGTATCCGGGTGTAATAGAAGAAAGATATAATATAAAGGAAGATAGCATAAAAGAAAAGGATTTAAAGAAGATAGATGGCATTGAAACTTCTGAAAATATTGTATATAATATAGAACAAATAGCGAAGGTAAGAGGATGTCTTTTAAAGGGAGGAAGCTATGATATAAAAAAGGCTTCCCGCCAGCTTATTGATGATTTCAGAAGCGGAAAGCTTGGAAGGATTACCCTTGATACGCCGCCAGCCAGCGTTGATTGTCTGATGGAATAGGAAAAGAAAATGAAGAAAAAAGCTTTAAAAAAGATGGTTATTACAGTGGTTTTATATATTGCGGTAATTGTAGCTGCTGTATTATTATTTAATAAATTTTTATATGCACCAATGAGAGTAGTCGGAGATTCTATGAATCCGTCACTGTCAAATAATGATATTCTTCTTGTAAGTAAGCTTGCCTATGAAAAAGGAGACCCGCAGCGCTATGATATGGTTGCATTTTCTTATAAATATGATATTCATACATGGTATGTTAAACGTGTAATAGGGCTTCCCGGAGAAACAGTAGAAATTAAAAACAATGCGATTTATATTGATTCTGAGGAATTAAAAGAATACTATGGAATTTATGATGAAGAGAAAAAAACACTGGAAGATTATGGACCATATACTCTGCGTTCTGATGAATATTTTGTCATGGGTGATAATCGCGACCACAGCTCTGACAGCCGTTCAGGAGATGTGGGACCAGTGACACGTGATTTATTTATTGGAAAGGCCGCTTTTCGGTTATGGCCATTTAACGCGGTTGGTTCTTTGAAATATCAGTAGAAAAGGGGATTTTATGGAAGAAGAGAAAGCAAAAAAGAGCCTGAAAGCATTTCTGGAAGCCAGTTTTTTCCTTTTTCTGGCAGTTGCACTGACTTATTTTGTACTGGCGTTTGTAGGACAGAGAACAAGTGTAAGTGGAAGTTCCATGTATCCCACGCTTGAAGACGGAGACCAGTTGATTGTAGAAAAGCTTTCCTATCGGTTTGGAACGCCCAAGCGTTTTGATATTATTGTTTTTAATGAAATGGAGGCGGGAAAAAAAGAGCCTGTGCATTATATTAAGCGCATTATCGGACTTCCGGGGGAAACGGTTCAGATTATTAACGGGAAGATTTATATTGACGGAGAAGAGCTTGAAGATAATTATGGATATTATATGAATCAGGAAAAAATGGAAGGATATGATGCCTCGGAGCCGGTGCTGGTTGGAGAAGATGAATATTTTGTTTTGGGGGATAACCGTAATGACAGCCTTGACAGCAGAAAGATAGGCTGTAAAAACAGACAGGATATTATAGGAAAGGCCATTTTTCGCATCTATCCTTTTGGAAAGTTTGGAGGAATAGAATAAAAATGAAAATAGAAGAAATAAAAGAAATACTGAAAAATACAGAGGAAGCAGCTTTGGCTGAAAAACTGGAGGAGTTTCAAAAAGATGAGAGACAGGGAGTGCAGAAGCTTATTTTGCAGTATGAAAAAAAAGTGGAAAAATACAAAGAAGAGCTGAAGCGTATAGAAAATATGTGTGTTTATGAAAAAAAATACAGTCAGGCTCAATACATATGTGGAATTGACGAGGTAGGCAGAGGACCTCTGGCGGGACCTGTCGTTACCTGTGCAGTAATTCTTCCAAAAGATTGCAGAATCTTATATGTTAATGATTCTAAAAAGCTTTCCGAAAAGAAAAGAGAAGAATTATATTCGGTTATTATGAAGCAGGCGCTGGATGTAAGTATTGGTATAGAATCGCCAGAGGTAATTGATGAGATAAATATTTTGCAGGCAACTTACAGTGCCATGCGAAAATCTATCGAGGGATTGAAATACAAGCCCGATGTTGTGCTGGTAGATGCCGTTACAATACCAGAAATTTCTTATAAACAAGAACCGATTATAAAAGGAGATGCAAAGAGTATTTCCATTGCGGCAGCAAGCATTATAGCAAAGGTAACAAGAGACAGAATGATGACAGAGTATGATAAACTGTATCCGGAGTATGATTTTGCCTCAAATAAGGGCTATGGAACAGAGAAGCATATTCAGGCATTGAAGGAAAAAGGAGCGTCGCCTATACATAGAAAAAGTTTTATAGTAAATTTTGCAGAATAGCGGAGTGTCCGAGACAGGAGGGGATAACAATGCAGATTACAAATCTCACACCGCAGGAAAACAGTCAGCTTCAGACGAATCAGACGCAGATTCAGGAAAAACCAGTACAATCGGGAGAGCAGCAAAAATTAGTCCAGTCAGGGGAGCTATCTTTATACAACGCGCCAAAGGGTTCTGCTTTTCAGGGGGATATTCTGAATGTTCAGGGAAATCAGGTCAGCATACAGGTAGGAAAATATATTTTAAATGCTGTGCTGGAAAATGGAATGAATGTAAATATTGGAGATAGATTGTCTTTTCTGGTTAAAGACAATACAGGTGCAAAAATTTTGCTGAAGCCGTTTATTGAAAATGGAGAAAGCATACAGGGAAACAATATGCAAAACTCTCTGATAAAAACGTTGGAAGAGGCATCTCTTCCGGTGACAGAAAGAAGCATGGCAGCAGTAAAGGAAATGATGAGTTATGGCATGCCGATTGATAAAAATTCCATGGCAGATATTGGCAGGCTGCTGAGTCAGTTTAAAAGCGCAAATGTGGAAACAATTATTTCATTAAAAAGTCATAATATTCCGGTAACACAGGAAAATATTACACAGTTTGAGGCATATAAAAATGCGGAAGGAAAGCTTCTTGACCAGATGAAGGGAATTGTAAAAGAGCTTTCTTCCATGGTGGAAAACGGAGAAACCATGCAGTCTCTGGAAAAGACAGGAGAGCTGTTTGGAAAATTAAAGGAGCTGTTTCAGAGTGTGGGGAATCAAATAGAAACTCCTGACGGCAGGGTAACAGTTACTGTGCCAAAAACGGCAGATACAGGTGAAATGACACAGGAAGCAGGAAAAAATATGGAAGTTTTAAATCCGGAAAGTGGTAAAATTTCCGAGGAATCTGTAAAGCTGAATCAACAAAATTCACAGCTCGATAATAAAAGTGTGCTGCATGAAAATATACAGACAGACAGTAAAACAGAACCACATGAAGCTCAGCAGACTGACAGCAAAAATACATTGCATGAAAATCTGCAAACAAATAATAAAACAAATCAGCTTGAAAATCAGCAGATTTTAAATCAATCAGCGGATAAAACAATTTTAGAAATGAAACAGCACTTATCAGATGAGGTAAAGAAAATAGAAACAGCGATTAAGGAAAAGCTGCTGCTTACTCCTGAGCAACTTGCAAAAAAAGGAGAAAAGGCGGTAAAGGAACTGTATGAAAATATTGCAAAGACGGCTGATAAAATGACGGAGCTTTTAGAGGCTTCGGGAGAGGGAAAGTCAAAACTTATGACTGCTGCCGGCGACTTGAAAAACAATATGAATTTTATGTCGGATTTAAATGAAATGGCGGCATATGTGCAGCTTCCCGTAAAATTAAACGGAAGAGAGCAGACAGGAGAGCTGTATGTATTAAGCAGAAAAAAAAACAAGTCATCAAAAGACGGGCCTCTGACAGCATTTCTTCATCTGGATATGGAATATCTTGGAGCAACGGATGTAAAGGTTTCTCTTGTCAATGGAAAGGTTTCAACAAAGTTTACTCTGGATAATGATGCATCCATAAAACTTGTAGAGGTACATTTGCCAGAGCTGAAAAAAAGACTGGAGGAGCTTGGTTATTCTGTGTCGCTATCCGTAGATGAAATCACTGAAAAAAAGCTGCCATTTGAGCAGATTCTTGAAGCCGAAAAGCCGGCACAGAATATAAAGAGATTTTCTTTTGATGTAAGGGCATAGGAGAGAAATATATGAAGGAGAAAAAAAAGGAAAAGAAAAAAGTGGCGGTTGCCCTTGAATATAATCCTGAAAATGAAGCTCCGGTCGTAATAGCAACAGGAAAAGGTGCATTGGCAGAAAAGATATTAAGCGGAGCAAAGCAAGAGGATATTCCGGTTTATCAGGATGAAAAGCTTGCAAAGACACTGTCAAAACTGGAACTTGGTGAAATGATTCCACCTGAGCTGTACGGAGTAATTGCAGAAGTGCTTGTTTTTGTGGACAGAATGGATAAAATAAAGGAAAAGGTGGCAGCAAAGCATTGAATAAGCAAAAGGGATTTGAATATGAGGAAAAAGCGGCGGTTTATTTGAAAGAGAAAGGATATAAAATACTGGAACAAAATTTTTATACTTTTTTTGGCGAGATTGATTTAATTGCCAGAGATAAAGAAACAATTGTATTTGTAGAGGTAAAATATCGAAAAAGTATAAAAAATGGTTATCCGCAGGAGGCGGTTACATAT
>ERZ778516.1241-NODE-1241-length-19963-cov-9.077507_pt1 | contig 19963 bp, 16 predicted proteins | sample MGYA00510342_ERZ778516 | MGnify/ENA primary metagenome ERZ778516 (study PRJEB29527, sample SAMN07138961) | mouse gut metagenome | material: feces | host: mouse | place: China:Nanjing | collected 2016-01-25 ... | reverse complement strand
ATAACATTTTATACGAAAATGTTATGCTTTTTCATTGTAGTTCTTTTTGCCTTTGACACCGTGCTTTAGATGTCGGGGATGGATTGGAGGAAAAGAATGAAAGAATTGGATTATGCAAGGATAGGGACAAGGATCCGCCAGGTAAGGAAGGCGAAAGGCTGGTCACAGGATCTGCTTGCAAAAAAATGCGGCATCAGCATGTCGTTTCTTGGACATATTGAGCGGGGAACTAGGATTATGAGTCTGGATACGTTTCACAATGTCTGTGTTGCGCTGGATGCGGATGCGGGAGAGCTGCTTTGGGGAGAGGTGCGTCCGTCTGAGGCGGTGCTTGACCTGTGGCGTCCGACTGGACAGAATACAGAAAAAGAGGCGGGAGCAGACAGTTACGCGATGTATGTAAAAATTATGAAATCGGTGGCGGAGATTATGAATGACGCTTAACGACAGGCAGCAGAGGAAAGTATTGATGCTTTCCTCGGTAGCTTCGATGATTGACCAGTTTAACATGTCCAATATCCGCCTGCTTTTGGAAATGGGGTATGAGGTGCATGTCGCCTGCAATTTTACAAAAGGGAATACGTGTGATCAAAGGCGCGTGAAGAAGCTGTGCGGGACGCTGCGTGAAATGCGGGTGAGGCTGCATCCTTGGGACTGCCCGAGGGCAATTTGTCCCGGGTGTTTGCGGGCTTACAGACAGTTGTTGGAGCTGCTGGAGCGGATACCGTTTGCCTGGATGCACTGCCATTCTCCGGTTGGCGGGGCGCTGGCAAGGCTGGCAGGGCATCGGATGGGTGTGCCGGTCGTGTATACGGCGCATGGATTTCATTTTTATAAGGGCGCGCCGTTAAAAAACTGGCTGATTTATTATCTTGTGGAAAAGCTGCTTTCCGGGTGGAGCGAGGTGCTTATTACTGTGAATAGGGAAGATCACAGGTTTGCAAGGCAGCATCTGTGTGCGAAGCGGGTTTTTAGAATACCGGGAGTAGGGATCGAAGCTGCACGGTTTCAGGCTGCGAATGCAGCAGATAAGCTGCGAATACGGGAAGCCGTTTGCAGGAAGTATCAGATCGCGCAGGATGCGGTGTGTTTGTTGTCGGTTGGGGAGCTGAGCAGAAGGAAAAACCACCAGGTTGTGTTGCAGGCAGTTGCGATGCTTCAAAAAAGGGGCTGGAAGGCAGCTTATCTGATTTGCGGGCAGGGCGCGTGGAAGCAAAAGCTGGAGCGGCAGGCAAGGCGGCTGGGTATTTCAAAATATGTAACAATGACAGGATATCTGGAAGCAGTCGAAGAGCTTTATCAGGCTGCCGATATTTTCGTCTTTCCGTCTTTGCAGGAGGGGCTTCCGGTAGCGCTTATGGAAGCAATGGCGGCGGGACTGCCCTGCGCAGTCTCAGATATCCGCGGAAACAGAGAGCTGGCAGGGCGGTATGGCAAAGCAGCAGATGTGCGGTTTTCTCCTACAGATGCGGGAGGATTGGCGGACATATTGGAAACGATGATCGCCGATCCAAAGCTGCGCCGGATGTATGGCAAAGCCAATCAGCGGCGCATCCAAGGCTATGAGCTTGCCGCGGTGGAACGCAGGATGCGCCGCATTTATAATCAGATGTCAAGCAGCGCCGAAAAACAGGCAGACTGCCACGTTAAGGTGCTGCTGGCGGTATATAACGGTGCCGCTTACTTGCGTCAGCAGCTTGACAGTATTTTGCGGCAGCAGGGAGTAACCGTTTCTGTGCTGGTTCGTGATGACGGTTCGTGTGATGGTTCGATGGAGATTTTGCAGGAATACGCGCGCAGATATCAAAATATTGCGGTATACACCGGAGGGCAGAAAGGAGCGGCAGGCAGCTTTTTTGATCTGATGCAGCATACGGATTTGCAAAGCCGTTATTATGCCTTTGCCGACCAGGATGACGTCTGGCACCCGAAAAAGCTGTGGTGTGCCGTGGCGATGCTGGAAAAACAGCCTTTGGCGCAGCCGCTTTTATATAGTGCGGATGTGATCTGTACTTCTGCGGATTTAAAAAACCGCTGGAAGGAGACATACCGGATCAGGCGCCAAGCATCGTTTGGAAACGCGCTGCTTGAAAATATTTGCAGAGGCTGTACGCAGGTATTTAACCGGGAGCTGCTTTTGCTCGTGCGGGAACATCCGCCGGGCAGCGGCAGGATGCATGACTGGTGGATGTATCTGACAGCCGCCTGTTTCGGAACGGTTGTTTACGATAAAAAGGCGTACGTTTTGTACCGCCAGCATGAAAACAATGCAATCGGCGTCAAGCGCAGCCGCAGCCAAAGGTGGATGAGCAGAATACGGCACTGCAAGCAGAAAAGGCATCTGCTGACCGGGCAGGCAAGGGAGTTTCAGAAAATATACGCAGGGCTTGTCAAAGAGCAGAATGCGCAGAGACTGACGCTGCTGTGCAGGATAGGAAAAACGCCGGGCAGCAGACTTAGGATCTTGTGGGATCAAAGGCTGTACCGACAGCATTTGCTGGATGATCTTGTATGCAGGCTGCTGCTTGCGGCGGGATATTTGTAAACGAAAAGGGAAAGGAAGCGGCAAGATGCGCCAATGCGGAAAAAGCAGGAAAATCCTGCACTATATGTTCGGTGTTCCTCCGGTGCGTGCAGGCGGTATGGTGCGGTATGCTTCGGATTTGATGGTACAGCAGCGGCGGACAGGAGATCAGGTATATCTGCTGCTGCCGGGAGCATTGCCTTTGGATACAGGAAAGAAAACGAAGATTTACCGCCGGAAAGCAGATTATCTGGGGATACCTGCATATGTGATCTACAATCCGCTGCCGGTTGCGGTTTGCAATGGAATCCTGGACACGGCAGCGTATACGGCTCCCTGCAATGGAAATGCGTTTTCCCGCTTTTTGCAGAAGCTACAGCCGGACATTGTGCATATCCATACTTTTATGGGGCTGCATCGTGAATTTCTGGCACAGGCGCGCCGTTTCAACATACCGGTTATATTTACATCCCATGATTATTTTGGCATTTGCCCGACGGCAGTGCTCATGTCCGGCGGACATCTTTGCACAGATATGGAATGGCGTACTTGTGCGCAGTGCTGCAAGGAAGCGTTTCCAAAGTGGAGGCTTTGGATGGAGCAGGCGGCATGGTACGGGCGCCTTCGAAAAAAGGACAGGCTTGTTGGGCTGATAAAATCCGGGATATGCAAAAACAGCCGCAGGACAGGCAGTAACAGCGCCGCGCCAGCCCGGAAAGAAAAGCCGGATTATGCGTCCTTGAGGGATTATTATGTATCTATGTTTGACATGGTTTCCTGCTTTCACTTTAACAGTACGCAGGCGGCGGGCATTTATCATTCCCGGTTAGGGCATTTGCAGCAGAAGCGGGAGGTCATACTGCCAGTCAGCCACTGCGGGATTTCGGACTGCCGTAAAAAGCGAAGCTATGGCAGCACGCTTCGGATCGGATATATCGGAAGCTGGTCGCAGCACAAAGGATTTTTCGCGTTAATGCAGGCGTGCCGTTATTTAGTACAGAGTGGATGCGCGGATTTGGAGCTGCATCTGTATTCTGGCACGGCGCACAGGACAGAATGCTTTGTCAGGAACCATCCGGGTTTTGCGCCGACAGAGCTTGCGGCGGTAATGGACAGCATAGACCTGCTTGCGCTGCCGAGCAGGTGGCGGGAGACGTTCGGACTTGCGGCATTGGAGGCGGTCAGCTATGGCGTTCCGGTTTTGCTGCCGGAATATGCGGGTGCGGCGGATATTTTTAAAGGAAACGACGCTGCCGGGCTGCTTTATGACGGCACCGTGCAGGGGCTTAAGGAAACGCTTCGGCGGATTTATAAAAACAGGGAGCTTCTTGTGCAGGCGAACCGCGGCATTTTAAAGCTGGATTATGATTTTTCCTTTCAGCATCATGTAAGGAAAATGGCAGAGATTTATATGCACGAAACAGAACGCAGGAGCGTTATAAAAGAATAAACAAACACGGAGCGGCATATGGGACAATCGGAGCGAAAGGTAGATATTATTATACCCGTCTATAATGCCTTTGAGGATTTAAAGGCGTGCACGGAAAGTGTGAAAAAGTGGACAAATCTGGAAAAACACAGGCTGATTTTCATTGACGACAACAGTACGGACGAGCGGATCGGCGGATATTTGGAAAGCCTGAAACAGGAACATATACTGGTTTTGCGCAACCGGAGCAATCTGGGCTTTTCCAGAAATGTCAATATCGGCATGAAGCAGTCTGCTGCAAACGATGTGCTGCTGCTTAACTCTGATACGGTCGTAACAAAACACTGGCTGGAAAAGCTTGCCGCCTGCGCATACAGCAGCCGCACGACAGCGACCGTGACGCCGCTGTCCAATAATGCGACACTGTGCTCCGTTCCGGTTTTTTGCCGGGAAAATACGATTCCAGACGGATATTCGCTGGATGGCTATGCACAGCTTGTGGAAAGATGCAGCCGCAGGATATATCCTGAGATCCCTGTTGCAAACGGGTTCTGCATGTATATCAAAAGGGCGGTGATCCGCCGGATCGGGATGTTTGACGCCGAAGCGTTTGAAAAAGGCTACGGAGAGGAAAATGATTTTTGCTTTCGCGCAGCGGCAGTAGGCTGGAAGCATGTCATGTGCGACGATACGTATATTTTTCACAGCGGCACGCGTTCGTTTGACAGTCTCGAAAAAAGAAAAAACATGGAAAAGCATGAGAAAATACTTGAAGCAAGATATCCAGAGCAGATGCAGAAGGTACGCGTGCATTGCAGGGATCATCCCAATGCTGTGGTATGGGAAAACATCAGGCTGTGGACGATTTTAAGCAGGCGCAGGCAGCGGCAGGTGATTTTGTATTTATTGCAGGCGGATTTCAGAGAAGAAGCGGCTGACCATACAGGCGGCACACAGCTTCATGTCAAAGACCTGACAGAAGGGCTGCGCGGGCAGTACGATATTGTGACTGTGGCGAGAAACGGAGCCTGTTTGAATGTCACGCTGTATATGGAAGCAAAAGAGCTTGCTTTTGTATACGCAGCCGGGCAGAATACGCAGCCGGAACAGCTATATTCGGAACCGATGGCGATGCTGTACCGCAGGATACTGGAAGCTTTTTGCCCATGCCTTGTCCATATCCACCATACAAAGGGCATGACGCTGGAGCTATTTTACGAAGCGGAAAAAAGAAACATACCTGTTGCTGTGACTATACACGATTACCATTTCCTTTGCCCGAATGAAAAGCTGCTGGATCATACGATGCGTTCCTGCGACGCCTGTACGAATGAGGCGCATTGCAGGATATGCTTAAAAAAGCGGTATGGAATCGACGAAACCGTGCCGTATCTTTCGGTCTGGCGGGAAGCACATGAAAAAGCATTAAAGAAAGCGCAGCGGATCTTTGTACCGTCAGAAAGCGCCCGCGGCATTGTATTGTCACGTTATGGCGGCGTGAGGGACAAAATTAAGGTTATTGAGCATGGGACGGAGCAGGTCTATGCGCAGCGCGCGGTGATAAAAAAACAGGGACGTCCTTTCCGCGTTGCCTTTCTGGGCGGGATCAGCACGGCAAAAGGATACCGGCAGGCAGTTGCGATGATCCGAAAGAGCAGCAGAAATATTCACTGGTATCTGTTTGGAAGCTTTGAATGCCGGCAGGAGCTGCTGGAAAAGCGCAGGAATTTTACGAATGTAGGTATTTATAGGCGGGAGGAGCTGCCGCGGCTGCTGAAAACATATGACATTGATCTGGTATGTATTCTTTCGATCTGGCAGGAGACATTTTGCTATACCTTGTCGGAAGCGGCAGGCGCGGGCGTTCCGGTGCTGGTTACGAAAATCGGCGCATTGGGAGAGCGCGTCCGCAGGATGGGCTGCGGCTGGACAGTGCCTGTGCAGTCGTCTGCTGCGCAGATCCTTGCCCGCATTGAGCAAATCCGCAGCGATTCAATGGATTATGAAAAAAAACAAAAAAATGCCAGGCAGGCGCGGCTTTTGTCAGCCGAGGAAATGTGCCGTATGTATGAAGCTGAATATCAGCCGTATCTAAGCACCTGCCAGTGCAGGGATATACCAGATCTGCAAACCGGGGAGTGGCTTTTGGAAGGCTTGGACAGCACCGGGCAGGGGATCCGCCTGCTGGAAGCGCAAAACAGGCTGTCGGAAATAGAAAACTCGTATACGTACCGTCTGGTGCGTAAAATAGCCAGGCTGAAGCTGCCGTTTAAAAGCAGCATCAAGACAGCCTTGCGCATGGCCTACAGGCGGATCAGAAAATAGTACCAGTACTCCATCCAGACAGAATCAGAGTACCGGATCAGGAAAAGAGGATGGCATATGCATGTCGTAAAAGAACTATGGGAATACAGGGAGATGACGGCAAATCTCGTCAAACGGGATCTAAAGAGCAGATATAAAGGTTCTGTGCTCGGATTTTTCTGGATGTTTTTGAATCCGCTGTTGCAGCTTGCGGTATATACGGTTGTGTTTTCCACAATTATGAAAATGGGGATCGACAGGTTTTACCTGTTTATGTTCGTTGCCTTTGTGCCGTGGCTTTTTTTCAGCACCTGCCTAAGCAGTGGGACGACGGTTGTTTTTGCACAGCAGGATATCGTAAAAAAGATCTATTTTCCAAGGGAAGTTCTGCCTCTGGCATTTACGTTAAGCCAGTTTATCAACATGCTGCTGAGCTTTCTGGTGATATTTGCAGTCGTGGCAGTAAGCGGCGTGGTGATCAATCCGCTGGCGCTTTTATGGCTGGCGCCTGTAATGCTGGTTGAATTTGTGCTTGCGCTTGGAACAACGCTGCTTGTATCTGCGTTGAGTGTTTATTTTCGGGATATGGAGCATATGATGGGGATATTATCAATGGCATGGATGTATTTGACGCCTGTTATTTACCCAGTGGACATGGTGCCAGAACAATACCAGCATTTGCTGTATTTTAATCCCATGACGTCGATTACGGTCGCATACCGGGATATTTTGTATTATGCTACAGCGCCGCAGGCTGAGACGTTGCTGCACGCGGCTGTCTGTGCGGGAGTAGTGCTTGCCGGCGGACAGGCTGTATTTTGCCGGCTGAAACGGCATTTTGCGGAGGAATTATAATGACAGGCGACAAGTACGCAGTGGAAGTATCCAATATCACAAAAAAGTTCAGGCTGTATGACGATAAAGGCTATACGCTCAAGGAAAAGGCGCTGCATTGGGGCAGAAACCGCTATGAATACAGAGAAGTGCTGAAAGGAATCAGTTTTCAGATCAAAAAAGGTGAGGCTGTCGGCCTGATCGGGCAGAATGGCTGCGGGAAGAGCACGGTTTTAAAGCTGCTGACCAAAATAATGTATCCAGACAGCGGGACGATCTGTGTACGCGGCAGAGTTTCCAGCCTGTTAGAGCTTGGCGCAGGCTTTCACCCGGACATGAGCGGCAGGGAAAATATTTATATCAATGCGTCGATTCTTGGGCTGACCAAAAAAGAAATAGACAGGCGCATAGACAGCATCATTGCATTTTCTGAGCTGGAAGAGTTTATTGACAATCCGGTGCGGACGTATTCTTCCGGGATGTATATGCGGCTGGCGTTTTCCGTTGCGGTCAGCGTAGATGCCGACGTGCTTTTGATCGATGAGATTCTCGCGGTAGGGGATGTGAACTTTCAGGCAAAGTGCTTCCGCAAGTTGATGGAAATTAAAGGGGCGGGGACGACGATTGTGATTGTGTCACATTCGATGGATCAGGTGGAACGGATTTGTGACCGAAGCTTTTGGATACAAGATGGACAGGTGAAGCAGGTTGGAAGCCCGTTTGATGTCCATCGCAATTATCTGGATGCAATGAGTATGAAAAGAAAGCAGCGGTCTGTGGATCAGGCAGTTTCTGACGACAGCCAGGCGAAACCTGACGATGCGGTCAGTTTTGTGTCGGCAAAACTGCGAAATAAAGGTCAAAGCATAGAGAGTGTTTTTCGGCTTGGGGAAATGCTGGTGCTGGAAATCGAGATGGATAGCGTTCAAAATATCGAGGAACATTCAGAATGCGGACTGATCGAAATTAACCTTGTGCGTGCCGACGGGCTGTTCTGCTATGGCTGCGCGGCGCCGCTGCATCAGGCAAAGCCTGTGCGTGCCAAAGATTCGCAGCAGGCAGAAAAAATGAATATCCGGCTTGTATATCCGCATATGAACCTTTTGCCCGGCTGGTATCATTTTGACCTGCATATCGCGGACAAAGAGGGAGGCACCATCTATTTTGGAGGAAATATTGCAGAGTTTGAAATCGAGGCAGACAGCCCGCAGCGGGGACTTTTTTACCTCGAACACGAATGGACGAAAGGATAAATTGCCATGTACTGTTTGGAAAAAGCAGGGCAGAAGTACAGAAATGATCCGTGGAAAAGACCGTATCCAGACAGGATCGCGCAGCTTAAGGATGCGAAAAGATACGGAAGAAAAACGGCGGCGTTTTTATATCCGCAGTTTGACAGCAGCACGTTTCGCTATCGCGGATACAATATGGCAGAGACGCTGGAGTACAGCTTATGGTGGAGCGGCGCGTATTTTGAATCTGGCGAGCTGGAAAAACTGTATCAGGAGCTTGGAGCTATCGACGTGCTGGTTGTAATACGGTGTGCATGGGACAGCAGGCTGGATGCATTTTTAAAAGCAGCAAAAGCAAAAAACATCCGGCTTTGCTATGATGTGGACGATTTGATTTATCATCCCAAATATATGCCAAGCGTGATTTGTGCGCTTGGGCTTTCACAGGAGCCAGAATGGAACTTTTGGTTCGGACTGACACAGCGCAACTATATGGCGGCGCAGCTATGCGACGCATGTATTACGACAAACGGATATCTGGCAAAGTTTTTGGAGGCAGATTTTGAAAAGCCATGTTATGTGATTCCTAATTTTCTGAATTGGATACAGGAGGAGGTATCACAGTCGTGGTATCAGCAAAAATGCCGGATGGAATCACAAAAGCCTTTTGAAATCGGCTATTTCAGCGGTTCGCCCACACATGTCAAAGATCTTATGGTGGTGATGCCGGAATTGGAGTCGTTTTTAAACAAACACGAAAATACGGTATTGAAAATTGTAGGATGTATGGAGCTGCCAGAAGCGTATGCGTATCTGGTGCACAGCCAAAAGATCTGTTTTGTGCCGTTTCAGACAATGGAGGGGCTGCAATACGAGCAGGCAAAGACGGATGTCAACATCGTACCATTGGTCAACAATGACTTTTCCAACTGCAAGTCGGAGCTGAAATATTTTGAAAGCGCAATCGTAGGTACAGTTACCTGTGCTACCCCAAACTATACATACGCGGGTGCGATTACACATGGAGAAAATGGCTATCTGTGCAGACAAGGAGAATGGCTGCCCGTATTTGAAAAACTGTATGAAACGGGTGTGCCGAAAGAACAGCAGAGTGTCATTCGAAAACGGGCGCTTGCACAGTTTTCTTACCGAAACCAGATAAAAACGGTACAGCAAGTATTAGAAGCGGTTATGGAACAGATTGCGGTGCAAAGTGTGTGACGGGTGGATCGTTTGTGGTATGTACAATTTAGAAAGGTCGCTAAAATGAGTCATCACGAAAATAATTATTATAACCAGACTTATTATCAGACGCACTGCGGTGAGGAATATGAGCGGGGCAACGGATGGGAAGAGGTATTTGCGTGCTATGCGCAGCGAATTATCCGTGAAATCTGCCCGCACAGCGTATTGGATGTAGGATGTGCAAAAGGGTTTCTGGTCGAAGCGCTGCGCGATCAGGGTATGGAGGCATTTGGAATCGATATTTCCGAATATGCCGTTGCGTCTGTGCGTGAGGATATTCGTCCCTTCTGCAAAGTGCAGTCTGTGCTGCATCCAATCGAAGGACACTATGATTTGCTGACTTGTATTGAAGTGCTAGAGCATCTGGATCAGGCAGAGATTGCGCTGGCAATACAGCATCTGTGTGCCGCGTCTGATGATATTTTGCTTTCCTCTACGCCGTTTGACTATGACGAGGAGTCGCACGTATCTGTCCATACGCCGGCATATTGGGCGGAGCAGTTTGCTTATCATGGATTTTATCATGACGTGCAGTACGATTGTTCTTATATCAGCATTCAGGCGATGCGTTTTAGGCGGGTGCAAAAGAGCAGTGCAGACCTGATACGCGATTATGAAAACGAGCTGTTTCAAAAGCACCAGGAGCTGATCGCGGCAAGGCAGCGTTATAAGACAGCGCAGGAAAATGTACACATTTATCAAGAGGCTTATCAAAAGCATGTAGACCTGATTAACCAGGAATTAAATCCAAAGATTGCAGATTTGCAGCAAAGCCTGCAATCGCGCCTGCAAAAAATGCAGAAAGAAAAAGATGAGGCAGCCCAAAAAGCGCTGGAGGATCTGAAACATCAAATGGAAAATCGCTGCCACCAAAAAATTGAAGAGGAGATCCAAAAAAGAAAAGTCCTGGAAGAGCAGTATTATCAAAAAGAAGAAATATGTGAACAGCTAAACAACTGCCGAATTGAACTGCAACAGGCACAGACGACGATAGCTCTTTTACAAAAGCGTATGGAACACGGAAACCATACGAATGGCAAGCGCCTGCGAGCACTTAAAACAAGGTGCATGGACAGGCTGTTTGAACGAAAGCTGCTGCGAAAAGAGCTGTCCTACTGGGCGCCGGTATTTGATGCGAGGTATTATGCACAGTGCAACGAAGATATCAGGGAACTGGTCGGAGTGGAGGAACAGGCACTGCTTCGGCATTTTATCCGGTTTGGAATGCGCGAGGGACGCAGGGCGAACGCGGAGTTTGATATTGATGTGTATATGCGGTGCAATCCAGATGTTGCAGATCGGTGGAAATTTGATAAACGGGCTTGCTGTTTGCATTATTTGTCGGATGGACGGGTGGAGGGGAGACGTGCCAGGTGAAGAAAATTGAGGATTGGTGGAAACGTTCAGACAGAATATTTGTATGCATATTATGAGGTAACGAAAGAATGAAAAAATTGTTATTAATTATACCAGCCTATAATGAAGAAAAAAATATTGATAGAGTTATGAAGGAACTGCTTTTAGAATATCAGATATATGATGAGTTTGATTATCTTATTATCAATGATGGTTCTAAAGACGGAACGGAAAGAATATGTCAGCAAAGCAATTATCATTATATAAATATGCCTGTAAATGTTGGGTTAGCAGGTGTATTTCGTACAGGAATGAAATATGCAGATAGGTATGGTTATGAGATGGTATTACAATATGATGGAGATGGACAGCATAATCCCAAATACATTTCTGAGATGGTACAGGAGATGAAAATGAAAGATGTTGATATCGTTATTGGTTCCAGGTATAAAAGTGAGTTTCGTAAATACACATCATTTCGGGTAATAGGAAATTATTTTTTACAAAAAATAGTATATATAACGACCAGAAAGAAGATTACAGATCCAACTTCTGGAATGAGGCTTTATGGTAAGAGAATGATACACTTATTTGGAAATAATATAAATATGCCGCCAGAACCAGATACCTTAGCCTATTTGCTGCGGTGCGGTTACAAAATAGAAGAAATAGAAGTACAGATGAGAGAGCGTCAAGCTGGGACAAGTTATCTGGATTTTGGCAATTCTATCCGTTACATGATTCATATGTTTACATCTATGATATTTATACAAAGGTTTCGGAAAGGAGAGATTGAATGAGTTCAAGTTTAAAGCTTTTTATGGTTATTATTTCAGTCATTACATTTGCATACATCATAAGAAAGATTAGAAAAGCTCAGGTTCAGATCACAGATATGTGTTTTTGGGTATTTTTTTCAATAGCTTTAATTGTTTTGGCTGTTTTTCCAGAAGCTGCATGGGGGATGGCTAAGTTACTTGGAATTGCTACAGCAGTTAATTTTGTATTTTTAGCAGTTATTTTTTTGCTTATGATGGAATTGTTTTTTATATCTGTCAAGGTATCAAAACTTGAAAATAAAATTATAGATTTGTCAGGTGAAATAGCGATACAGGAAGAAAAGGAAATCAAATGACGGAAAGATAAGAAAGCAAAAGCTAGTCAAAAGGTTTCATGACCCTATCGGTGTCTTTTGCAGAAAGGTGGATTATTAAAATGAAGAAGGGAAAGGTAAAATGAAACAAAGGAGAAATAAGAACAAGTGGGAAAAAAATTCTGTGCAGTCGCTTTTAAAAACTTATCCAAGGAAACATCCAGCATTACCCAAAAGCTATCAAAAGATTTATGAGCAGCATTATAAAGAAAACAGGGACGGAGCTACCAAAATAAGCGCATATGCGAGAAGCTTTGAAGGGTGGCTACATAAAAAAATAGCGAAAAGTGCAAGGGGGGGGGTAAAGACACTTGAAATTGGTGCTGGAAACTTAAATCAACTCAATTATGAACGGACGGATATCTATGATATTGTAGAGCCGTTTGCGATGCTTTTTAAAGATTCCCCTAACCTAAAATATGTACGAAATATTTATTCAGATATTTCTGAAATTCAAAATGAAACATATGATCGTATTACTTCGATTGCATGTTTGGAACATGTGGAAAATCTGCCGGAAATGGTACATTATACTACGAAATTATTAAATAAAAAAGGAAAGGTATATGTTGTTATTCCAAATGAAGGAAGATTTTTGTGGAAGCTCGCATATACAGTCACTACTGGATGGGAATTTGAAAAAAGATATGGATTAAAATATGAGACGATGATTCGGCATGAGCATATTAATACAGCGGATGAAATTGAACTGATATTAAAATATTATTATAAAAATGTGAAAGCTTGTTTTTTAGGAATTGGAAGAATGTTTTCAATCTTTAGATACTATGAATGCAGTAAACCTAAAAAAATATTTTTATGACAAATTCTAACCTGACAGAAAGGAGGGCAGGGAGATGGATATAATATTAAATATCATTTTGTATGCACTATTTTCTGCAACAGGTCTGATTTTTTTGAAATTAGGTACAAAACGGAATTTTGCAATAGAGTTCGACCGATATGCGTGTACTTTGCAAATTAATTATTTATTAATTATTGGCATGTTTTTTTATATTGCAAGTTTTTTACTTTCATTATTTATTATAAGAAAAGCAAATTTAAGTATTTTTTATTCTGTTTCGGCAGGGCTTGTATATACTTGCGTATGTTTTATGAGTTATTTTTTTCTGAAAGAAAAAATTACAACCATACAGTTTATAGGCATGGGACTTATACTTGCAGGAATTATTACAATGAATATGAGTAGATAAGGGTTTCCCAGTGTGAGGAGGATAATTATTTGGGAAAGATTAGTGGGTGTTATATCAAAATATTAATAGTAGAGATACTATTTACAATTTTATTGATTTTCATGTTTCAATATATTATGGGGCAAAGGGTCTATTATGATCTGAGTCCAGAACCAATGAAAAATGAAAATATAGAAGTTGTTAATGGAGAATCAGCATATGTACAAGAAGTGGTATGTAAAAAAGAGTTTCTGAAAGGGATTATGGTTTTCGCACATTCGGATGAAGTTGAGGATGCCGAGCTATTTGTTCAGGTATACGATGATGCAGGAACAAAATTGGCAGAAGCATCACAGTTAGTATCGAAAGAAGGATACACGACTGTTATATTTGATCGTGCGATAAGTGATTGTAATGAAAAGATTCTTAAAGTTATTTTGAGTACAAATGAAATACAGAAGATAACGATTCAAGGAAGTGAAAAGAATGTAAATTTACAAAATGCAGAGAAAAATGTTTGTATTCGGTTGATATATAATTTATTGGATACAGGAAAATATAAAGTATGTGTGTATTTAATTGGTGGGATTTTCTGGATTATATTGTCTTTGGTTCTTGTTTTAATTTTATCAAAAAATACTAAACATGAATACATTTTCGCATTTTTGTATTTTACGTTAGGAATTATGTATATGATTGTAATTCCCATGTCTGCGGCACCGGATGAAGGCGCGCATTTTATGAGAATATATGGTATATCAGAAGGAAATTATGTTGCAGAATATCGTGCGGATAAAGGTACAGCAGGAAGTGATTTGCCAGATAATATATTAAGCGGATTTAAATCAAATGAAATGAAATTGCCAGATGTGATAGAGGGAAAAGAATCACTATTAAGTGAGAATAAGGTGTTTGTCTCTTACGCGGCATCTGCTTTGTATTCTCCATTCACATATACAGCACAGATTATAGGTGTGAAAATTGGAAAAATGATAAGTAATAAAATTTTTATAATAGCCTATTGTGGAAGAATAGCTGCTTGGCTGGTTGTCGGAGGAATTTTATTTTTAAGCATTAAGCATATTCCAGTTGGCAAAAATATTTTAATGGCAATTTCATTGCTGCCTATGAACATGCATGAAAGTATCTCTTTAGCAGGTGATAGTTTTACGTTTTCTGTTGTAGCAGCTTTGATATCCTTTGTATTATATCTTCGCTATAGGAAGGAGGAGTATATACTTGGATGGAAAGAATATGTTATTTTGTATGCATTACTGTTCTATGTGGCATCCTGTAAAATCGTTTATGTACCGTTATGCCTGCTGGTATGTCTAATTCCTGCGAAAAGATTTGGTAATCGGAGAAATTATATAAAAAACATGATATTAGCAGCATTAGATGCTTTGTTAACATCTGGCATATGGATGTATATTAGCATGAATATATTGAATGGTTCATTAGGCGGAAAGTCGAAGGAGCAGATCACATACATTTTGATGAATCCTTTGTCCTATGTTTCAACAGTAGTAAATACTACAATAACATACGGAGAAGGATTTGTAAAAGGAATGTTAGGGGCTTCACTAGGATGGCTTAATGTAAGTGTTAATTTTGGAATCATTATAATGGTGGTTATTAACCTTGTATACATATGTGTTCAAGAAAATAACGGTTATTATGATGAAAATAGAGTATGGAATTGCGCAATTATGCTGGCTGCATCCATAGGTGTGATCAGTCTAATATATACCAGCTTGTATGTACAATGGACAGATATAGGAAAAAATATCATTGATGGGATTCAGGGAAGATATTTTATTCCGATATTACTGCCTGTAATTTTGTCAATGAAACATGGAAAAGTAGAGTATCATGCGGACAATATGAGCACTAACAGATTTGTTGTGTCTTATCTCATTCTGTTAATTACGAATATTTTTACAGTAGTTACATTATTGACTCACTTTATTATTTAAAGTTCTTAATAAATGAGAAAGGTGCTCAAAATGAGAACAGATAGCTGTAATAGAAATAATGTTATTATCTATTTTATTTATACGGTATTATTTACATTATTTCTTTTTAAAATGTTTTTCTATGCCAATGAAATTAAAGATTATCCTGATCAGACAGCGCAATTATCATATGTGGTATATATGCAGGAACATCCTTCTAAATTGGTTCCAGAGTTTGAGCAGATAAAAATGGTTGCGCAAAAAGACAAGCCGGATGGAGCTGATATTGAACATACAGAACTAAAAAAAGAAACGCAGACCTGCTATTTAGGGCATCCGCCGCTTTACTATAAGCTGCTGCAAATTTGTAATGTGATAAATATAGAGCAAGGAAAAATTTATGCACATATTTCTAAAATCTATGATATCAATATCTGTTTGACGGCATTTACAATGATTATGATATTAAATTTTGGTTTTCAAAGATTATTGAAAACACAGGTGCATTGGAGCATTCACTTTATGTATGCGGCAATATGTACCTGCCTGCCTTTGTACGGATATGTCGGCAGCGGAATCAACAATGATAATTTATGTAATTTAGGAATGGCGGTTTTTCTTGTTGGTATAAGCTGCTATCTTGAACAGGGACGCTGTTATAAAGCTTACTGGCTTGCCGGAATTGGCATCTTGCTTTGCTTTTTGTCAAAACTGACATCCGGGCTGATTGTACTTGTGGTATGTATCGTACTTGGACTGCTGGAATTTTGGAAAAATAAAAATCTGCAAATAGTATGCAACAAATTTTTTGTATCGACACTTCCGTTATATTTGGCAACAGGCAGCTATTTTATCGCATTGTACGTAAGATATGGAACGGTTCAGCCAAAATACAGCAGGATAGCTTCAGCAGAAGAATTTAAGAACAGTTCTTTTTACGTAGAAGAAGCACTGCGGACGAAGTTAAGCTTTTGGGAGGATAGCGTTCATTTTTTTAAAGGGTTAATAAATACCTGGGTAAGTACATATTCAGAAGATTATATGGTGACGAGGTCGGGATGGCTGGCTGTGCCATTTCTGCTTGTTTTACTATTGTTTTTTGCCCAGGGTGTATTTGGATTTTATTCGATTGTTAAAAAACAAAATCTGACAATTACAGTAATGCCGTTTTTATTTGTGGTTGCCTGTAGTATTACGATAGCGGTACAGTTTGCATCACATCGAAGTTCCTATTTGGCAAGTGGATATTTGGGCGGCTATCAGGCAAGGTATTATATGCCTTGTCTGCCTGCGGTAGCATTTGGGGCTTGCAGCTTTGTGCAGCGCTTTTATCGGGAACAGAGAAAAAACTGGATGATTTTCTTTGGATTATGGATGATATATGCGGACTTTTTTTATTTTGCGGTCAGCTATTATCGTCTGTCTGTATAGCACAGGCGAGGGATATAAATAAGATGAAAAAAAGTATGATAGAAAAAAGCAGTATCTTTCTGTCTTTGCTGTTGGTTTTTGTTTTGGGAACGCTGTTTACAGTTGAGCATAGCGGAGGGATGAAAAAAATAAATGCTGCGGTTGTACGTTTTTGTAAGGAATGTGCTGGATATACGCAGAGAATACATACAGTTGATACAAAAGAAGAGGATTTGCAGGTGCTTCCGCTCTTGGGAACAGGTATTTTGGAACAGACGATTTTTTTCGGTGAGGAAATACAGGAGCAGAAGCAACTAATGCTTGGTATCAAAATGGCGACTTATGCCAGGAAAAATAATGGAATACTTTATGTAGAACTGGAGCAGGGGGAACAAAGGCAGTGTTACCAGATGGGACTGGAGCAGGTTCAGGATCATGAAGAGATGCGGCTGCTGTTTTATACAGGACAGTTTCAGGCAGGTGAGGTGTTGGTTAGGATTTATGCACCGGAAAGTACAGGGGAAAACTGTGTGGCAGTGTATGCGGTTGGAAATACAAAGGTATACCGTTCGCTTATGGTGAACGGAGAGGAGACATCTAAAAATGCGGTTATTAACAGCTATATACCGTCTAAATATGCGCACAGTGATTTTGTACTGAGGAGGAAAGAGTGAGATTAATGGAACAAAACCAGGAAATTGTCAGTCAGAGAAAAAGCAGAGCAGATTGTTATCCAATCGTATTGTTTTTTATAGTTGTTGCTGGCAGGACTTTTTTTACAGCAAGGATCTTTATGTCGACCTTAGTTACTGGGGCAGATGAAATCGGAACGATTGCGTCTGCCGCATATTTTGCTGGGTATCAATGGACGGATGTGATATCAGATACTTTATACTATGGATTTGGTTATTCGATGCTGGTAGCACCTGTTTTTAGGCTGTTTGAGAATCCTGCGGTGATTCACCAGGCGCTGCTGTTTGTAAATAACCTGCTGATTGGGTTATGTGGTGTATTTGCATATAAAATACTTACCAGCTATTTCGGGATTAGGAACCGGAAATCGGCGGTATTGATAGCGGCAGTGATGGTTTTGTTTTTTCCTCTCAGCTTTAATGGCAATTTATTTATGAATGAAACGATGCTGTCTTTGCTTGTACTGCTTGTGCTTTTTTTGATGCTGCGGCTGAACAGAATGGAACAGGGATGGAGAAAAAACGGATCTACGATTTTGCTTGGTGTAGTATTGTGCTACAGCCTTTTGGTGCACACGAGGTCTTTGGTATTGATTGCTGTTACGGTTTTGGTGATCATCTGTATGTATTTTGTTACCGGGCGATGCATGGTGAATGCTTTTATATTTATCCCTCTTCTTACTGCTGGTGCAGCTTTTTCTCAAGCATGTGTAAAAGCAGTACAGAAGGGGCTGTGGCTGGTGGAAACAGGAAAGAGCAGTGATCTTGCAAATTCAACGGGATATCTTACGTCAAGTATACTGGATAATTTACAAAAACTGTTTTCTTATGAGGGAATGAAGCTGTATTTGATGGAAATTTTAGGGCAGATTTATACAATGACAGTTCTTACCTATGGGGTCAATATAATTGCGGTTGTTGGAATGGCGCTGTTTCTACATTCGTATAGCCCCAAAAGGATCATTGCTGGGGTAAGCATAAAGGGAAATGATAAACGCTTGCAAAAAGATAGATACATATATTTAACAGCAAGAAATACAAGTATTATGACAGCCGTGCTTTTTAGCGTGATGGGAGTAGTCATAACGATGGCGGCGTCATCGCTGGCAGCATTAGATGTGGTAGAACGGCAGATGGGAGCAGGGACAGCGAGCAAGTGGTTTTTATACAGCAGATACTGGTCGATTTATATGCTGCCGGTCATTCTTTTGGGAGGATATTTTTTATATTGCTGCCGCGGGTTTGCAGCAAGGCTGTTTTTTGACTGCTTTTTTCTTATGCTTGGAATTGCTTTTTTGTTTAGCGGATATATAGGGTATCGTTTTTGTGGACAAGAGAACAAAGCAACAGGGGTCTTTTATCCGTTTTTGTCTATTGGATTTTGGAATTACAATGATACGATTTCGTCTGTTTCCTTTTTTAAAATTACGCTGCTTGTGACAGCGGTATTTTTTATATTTTTTCTTCTGGTTTATCAGAACAAGCTGAATCTGGCATTTGCCGGGTTATGTGCGCTTTTGGCTGTGAATTATGTGTATGGTACCTGTCAGGTTACGCTGCGAATATCCAAAACGCTTTCTGGACAGTTTGCAGAAGTAGGAAAGCTGGTGAGGGACAGCGGATACAATTCAGAGTTTATTTATACAAACGGCACATATTCTCCTTTTAAGCTGTGGCTGCAAGATCTGTTTCCGCATCAGAGGGTAGTTTACGATATTGCTGAAAGTGAGGGAAAAGAGGCAATAGCAGTTACTGACCAGGTAAGCGAAGAATTTTTTGATGGCGAGTGGAGCGTTGTACATGAGGATCATGAAGGCGAATTGTTGTATGAGGATTTGTATGTATTTGCAAGGGGAATGGAGTTGACAGACCGTCTTGCAGAGCTTGGATACATGGTTCGTGATCCAGATTTGCAGGAGCTGACCGGATATTATATCATGCCGTTTGCAGATGAGGCAGATGAACAGGAAGCGCTTGGAGGAATATTAAATGGAAGTGTGGAGCAGTATTTTATAGTTACTGACCCGATGGCAGACTCTGATTTTCGAATCGAACTGTTTATGGCTACTTATATGAGACAAAATCAGGGAATATTAAGGCTTGAGATTGTGCAGGATGCAAAAGTACTGTCTTTTGATATTGACAAGTCTGTTATTAAGGATAATGCTTGGTTTGGTGTAGATGTCTGTGGGCATGGGTTGCGGGCAGGTGAAGCAGTTGTCAGGATCACAGATCCTGACAATGACAGTGAGCAGTGTGTCACAGTATATACCGTTGATACAGATCAGTTAGGGGATTTGTATTTTCAGGGAATGAAAAGCAGCCGGAAACTGAATATGCGAGTGAAAAAATTAATAGCAGATACCAAAGAAGAGGAACTATCAGGAGGAGCACAATGAAGCTGATTATCCAAATACCATGCTACAACGAGGCACAAACACTGGAAGTAGCACTAAACGACCTGCCAAGGCAGATCCAGGGTATCGATACAATCGAATACCTGATTATCAACGACGGAAGCCAGGATGATACGGTAAAAGTCGCAAAACATTGGGGCGTACATTATGTTGTAAGCTTTACAAGGAATAAAGGGCTGGCAAAGGGATTCCTGGCTGGCATTGACGCGTGCTTAAAAA
>ERZ778516.1235-NODE-1235-length-20027-cov-9.846936_pt1 | contig 20027 bp, 28 predicted proteins | sample MGYA00510342_ERZ778516 | MGnify/ENA primary metagenome ERZ778516 (study PRJEB29527, sample SAMN07138961) | mouse gut metagenome | material: feces | host: mouse | place: China:Nanjing | collected 2016-01-25 ... | reverse complement strand
CGGGGGGCAATTTATCTGGTCAACCGGGGGGCAAATTCACTGAGTTTTTCCACCTATGCCGAGGGGTTTCATAGCGATGGAGAGGGCATCAGTAAGAGCCATCTTATACGCCTCATCGTTGACATAGGGACCATTTTTCTCGGAGTTGACGACAGCAGAGCCACCGACACCGGGAATGGCATCACTCCATTCCTTTGTTTCGGGATCGCGGACATAGAGAGAAATATTGCAGAATACTTTGACATCTTGACCATAAGCCTCTGCCCATTGGCGGTCGATTGTGTATTTCCACCCGAAACCGACTGGGCCGAAAATCTCGGTAAGACGTTTCATTCGCCACATCGGGTTGATATCACTCATCCCTTTAAGGCGACCGGCTTGAATCTTTTTGAGGGCATCGGCCGGCACTTTGCGCCCTTGATTGTAGAAGCGGAGATTGGTGTCGAGAATAGCCTGAGCCTCATTCTGTTCTTCAACCTGCGCCTCTTGGTTTGTTTTGTTCTCTTCCATTTGGTGGTAGGATTATTGGTTTAACTTATTATATCTATATTTCTGATATACAGTAAAGTTAGCCATTATTTACGATAGACACAAACTGATTGGCCACCATTTTACGCCTTAACATTTACTGACATTTTCAAGTTGCACACGACTGCATACAAGAAGTTTCTCGGCATCCCTGAGCATATCTTCTATCACATGATCCACTTGGTCAGGAAATCTTACAATGCCGTCACATAGAAGCAGGATTTTTATGCCGGTTATGTGAATTGTAAGACTTCTCATTATTTGGGATTCAACCATTGTCCGAGCTATATTTAAGTATTGCTTTGGATATATCTCTTACCTTACGACACATATCTTCGTCAAACATTCCGATATGGGTCTGCTCTATTGGCAATCCGAATGCTTTTGACAAAATTTGATATGCTCTTTTGCGGGAAATCAATCCGTTTTTCCATAATGGATCAAAAGCCTCATGAGCCTGATGCTTCAGCGCACGGAGTTCTTTATTGGCGACTCTGCCGAGTGAGCGGTCTGAGTTTTTATGACATCCGACCCATGCGCCACATGGTTTGCAGACATAACATTTACACCCATATGACACCCCATAGATTTCGGAACTGTCAACGAGTTCTGTTGGATTACCACAATACGGGCAGCTCCAGCCGAGTAAAACAATCGGGTCATCTCTTAATGTCATTTTTATTTACATGAGCAACCATTTCGGCAAAAGCACCAGCAAATTTATCCATGTCTTCTTTGTGAATGAATACACGCTTACGCTTATGGCTGCCGGGATTATGCCTACCCGGAATCTCGGAGATTGAGATGTAGGGGTGGCCGTTCTTATCTTTGTGCGCGTCAAAATAATAGATACGAGTCCCGGCACTGACACGCACAGTCTTTGTCGGTTTATCCATTTGATGATGTGGTTTGATGATGTGGTCGAGAGAGCAGGACTCGAACCTGTTTGTAGGTTATTCGGTATGCCTTGCCCCATGGACGGTCGGGGATACATACCCTTATTTGCCTACGCCTACCCGTTAGCAGGTGACACTTGCCGAGTGTCATTCTCTCGTGAAAACTGGACTATCTTCACAGACCGTCCGGCGGTAATGATATTATTCTAATATAGGGTGGTAGAGCAGGCAGGAATCGAACCTGCAAAGTGCGTGGGTTTCCTCTATCTAACCAGTCAGCAAAATGTTTGCAACCATAGTTGCATCCCGATTGATAGCAAGGGAATGGTTTGCTTTTACATTAGACTTTTGTCTTATCTCGCCCTTTCCATTTGAGCAACCACGTCTGTAAAGTGAAACTCAGCGTGAGCCAATTTCGCCTCTGCTCCATGTAGCCGAGATTTCCCGCCCGGCTGTCGGGGTTTGAATTAAGATGCCGTGACCCTCACGGGCTCTCAAAGGCAATCTATGAACATATTAATTTTCAGCAGTGACCCTCACGGGCTAATTGTACCTATTTTATTAACGGCTTCTCATGTTCCTGCAATGGCGTAATACCTGTGCGGCATTACAGAACCATTTACCGTTTTGAACATTAGTTGGTTTATGGGCCTCTATCTTACCGGCAGCAATCAAATCCTCCAATTTCTTGGGGCCGCCGACAATCTTTGCGGATAAATCCTTGCTGAAATATTCACCCGACATGATATTGAGAATATTGTCAAGCAGTATTTCTTTCGGATTCAATGCTGTTACCATGTACTTTCCCATAATCTATGCAGTTCTTATCACGTCCACGCATTTGTCTGCGTAATTGATTTTGGATCTCCAAGACCTACCCTCCTCTACCCTCTCATTTACAAGAGAGGTCGATGGTGTGGCACGGATGGTACTGTATTTATACTTGGAAAGAGGGAAACGAACCGTCTCTCCTACTTTCATATTTCTGAATTCCTCGGTTATGCCAAGGGTCGCGATTCTTATTTCTTTTGTTTCCATATCGGGTGACGTTTAATTTGTTTCCCCGGGCTAATTCGATTCAGCCGCTCACGCTTTCCGGGGAATTTTCGTAACTTTGTGGCTGCTAAACTCAAATATTACGAATATGGGATATTTTAACACCATTCCCGAAATTGTCCGGGATCTGGTCACTGCATATTGCGACTACTGTAAGTTAGTAGATACAGTCGGTGAACAAGGCGGTCAACTTGCCAGGAGCATTGATTATATGGGCGATCTCACATATCATACCGCCCTTGACCTTATAGGCTTTCCGAAAGAGTGTGAGGGAATTGACCGAGATTCACTTTTTGATTCCAGCCTAATATCAAAAGACAGCACAAACCGGCATCAGACAGTTGACGAGCTTCTGGAATATCTTTACGCTTGCCTGAAAGAATGGCAAGCAGAATATCCTCACCTTTTTGAGTCAAAATAATCTTCGTTGGCACCATTGGCGCTGATTCCTTTTTGACAAGATCTTGCATTGCGAGTTCTCCCGTGATGCGGATTATTGCGCCCGCAGGTCTATCAAGTATGGTTCCAAGTTCTTTTGTATTCATATTAATATTTAGGTAATCAAGTGAATACTCATCGGCTAATGAGCCACTGATATAGAGATTCATCAGTGCAACAGGTGCAGTCAGGCTCCCGGACGTTTTCTATAAACCAAAGCCTGCTTTTCCATTCTTTCATTGGTGCATCGATTATGAATGAGGTTACCATTTCGTAATCTCCGAATGTATGTGTGCATTTCAGCACCCTCTTTTTAATGCACCTTATAATGACTCTTTTGATGATTTTTAGTATCATGTATTTGGAATTTGCATTTGGAACGGTAAACGGACTCGAACCGCCGACTTTCAACATTTATGCTGACGCTCTACCAACTGAGCTATACCGTTCTGAGTTTATATCGTAGGCATAAGCCTTTGATGTCATTTAATACTCGGTCCATTTGCCACGGGCGGACACGCCTCAACCCGCTCTCCGTCATCTTCGGCATAAGCACGGAGAGTTTTTCTTACCGTAGCCTAACCCGTTTGACAGTTCTCGACTGCCCTCTCTGTTAGTACCACTCATCACAGACTACTCCGGCGGTCTCCCGTCCGGGATGGTATCTGCGGAAATCTCCAATACGTCAAGGAACTCTTCTTTGGTTGTGGGAAAGGTGGGAGTCGAACCCACGACCCTGACTGCTCGGTCAAGCGGTGCGCACCAGTGCTCTGGCCTCTGAGCTACTTTCCCATTTGAAGCCCCTTCCGGGGTCAGGTCTCTCTTGACCCTCGGCATTGCTCACTCCTGAGCGCCGTGTTTGGTTTGGTTACTGACCGATAGCGTCTATGAGAGTCGCAATGGCGGCAATCTGTTTCTTTAATCGGTCGGTGTTACCACTTTCCTTGTAGTAGAGGTTCTGATAAAGCTGCTTGCCCTCTTCGGCTTTTTTATGTGCCTCGGTGAGGATCTCGTTTTGCTTGGTGAGGTCTGCAATCTGTTTTAGGATGTCACCCTCACACTCCACATGGGTTTTGTGACAACTCAGTCCCTCGTTGTCGATAGCTATTAAGAGAATCCTGATGGGATCATCGTCAGAACCATCGTTCTTGTCGGTGGTAACGAGAATCGTTCTCTTATCCGGATTGACGGTGACTGTTGCGCAGGTCTTGATGGCATACTCTGACAGTTTGGTGAAAGAATCACCATCATGTGCCTCGTAGAGATAGGTTGCTGTTTTCATTGTTGAGGTTGGTTATTGGTTTGACTTGGGAGATTATTCGGGAAAATGGAGGGCTTTAATACCACGGAAGATTGTCAACACCTCCTGCTCGGCATCGTACGCCACCGGGCAATCTTCACGGTTCTTGACTCCGTTCTTTTCAAGCGTGTAGATAGTAAAGCGGATAAAGTTCTCGGCGTGATCTATCTGATTGAATTCTGCATAGAGAGCCAGTTTGTTGAGATGCTTTTCCACGAAAACCTGAACCGCACGGTCAAACCATGCTTTGGTCAGCTCCTCGGTGTTGGTTTTCATGCGGAGCATACGCTTTTCGCACTCGTTTTGATTTTCCAGATTCTCAGACTGGAGGGGAAGGATTGTAGCTTTAAGGCTTTCTATCCGCTGCTCGGTAGTGAGGATATTTTCCATTTAGGTACGATTTATTGATTAGTCTGAAATTTCATCAAGTGTCTCGGTGGTCACATACCACTTATAGCGGCATTCGTTAAGTTGCTCATCGGATAAAGAGCAGCAATGTTTAACGGCATAAAAGAACAATGCCTGCGTTCCGTCATCGAGCGTGCCAAAAGAACGGTCGCGCTTCTTGAAGTCGAGCCTCTTCAACTCGCTCCAACTTGTCAGGAGAGCTGGTTCATGACCGCCCCAAATTGGGACGCTTACTTCCGAGCCTTTGATTGAATTTGCCATTGATGTCATTTTTATTGATTACGAATATGGTCATCTCATCCAAAATCACTACTTTTGTGATGTTTGAATTAAGATGCTGCAAAGTTAATCGCATTTACGTTTATAAGCAAACGTGTATACGTTTATTTTTGCGGTTTTAAGATTAGTTAACGCTTATACGTTCATTCCATGACTGCTCTAAACGAAAAAATACGAGATATAATCTCGCATTACAAGCTATCAGACAGACAGTTCGCTATAAAAATCGGCGTAACTCAATCTGTTATAGGTTCCATGTTTCAAAAAGGGACAGAACCTTCATCAAAAGTAATTCGTAACACTTTGGCTGCATTCCCCGAAATATCCGCCGATTGGTTTTTAAGGGATTCAGGAGAGATGCTAAAATCTCACTCCAAGGAGTTAGGACGCATTAATAGTTTACTTGATACTATCGCAACACTTCAAGATACCATCAACGCAAAAAACAACACAATCGCGACTCTCTCTGAGAGAATCAAACAACTTGAAAATCAACTAAAATAATACAATATGAGAAAAATAATCGTATTACTACTCGGCTTATTATCAATCATTTGTTGCCAAGCGCAGAAAGTGGAAATCTCTGTTGATGATTTTACAGGAGATACCATCTTAAAAACATCCTGGGAGAAGATATACTCAGGTGGAATGACAGGCAAAGACCAAACTCGCATTCAGATACAACAAGTCAATGGGACACAATATATACTTTTTCGAGTATTCACTGATCGAGTTGTATCTATAAATAAAGGAGCAGAAATAATGTTCAAAACGACAGATGGAATTGTCAAAGCTCCAACAAAAGATTATGTTATCGCAGAACAAGGTGCTTGGTCGCCAAATGCCATAAATAACAATCTTGGAATTTTCTTTACCACTAAGCCAGATTTATCTCAATTTGCAGGGAAAATTGAAAAAATCAGAATTCCGCTTAATGATGGGAATCTTGACCTGACAATAAAGAACAAAGATGCTGACAAAATAGAAAAGATGATAAAAGCAATCCTTAATGCCTCAAATAAATAAACATTTCCTCAAAATTGTCGGAACAAAATAACATACCCTTGGAAAGTCAAGATTTCCAACCAACTACGAGGTTATATGGCGATTTTTAAGTAAATTTGCACGATTGAAAAAGACGGAATACGCTATTATTTCTTTCACCTTCATTTAGAGCTAATGCAGCATAATGAACGAGTATAAACCACATATTCTCCGCGACACCATCTCCTGCCTAACCGATAGGAGAGCAGGCAACGACAATTGCGCATCAGACCTTAAAACTGAACATTCTTATGAAAGAAAAGCTCTCTTGGCTCATTTGCGTAACAATTTTGACATACTAAATAAACAACAGAAATCAATCATCCAAAAACGGATCAACGACTTCACTACGGAAGAGGATCGTTTTGCATACGATTCTGAATCACTTATCGCCGCCGACCCTACGGTACAATATGACTTGTTTTCGTCGCTTGACAAGGCTCCGTTCCACGATCACGAACAAAAGTTCAAATTTATCGATCTATTTGCCGGCATTGGAGGCATTAGATTGCCCTTTAGTGAATTAGGTGGTAGATGTGTATTTTCTTCCGAGTGGGATAAAAATGCACAGAAAACTTATATCACTAATTATGGCGACATCCCTTTTGGTGACATCACAAAAATTGGAGAAGACTTCATTCCCTCTCATGATATTTTGTTAGCGGGATTTCCATGCCAGGCGTTCTCAATCATTGGCAAAATGCGAGGCTTTGAGGACACCAGAGGCACTATGTTTTTTGAAGTTGCAAGAATATTGAAATATCATAGACCAAAAGCATTCTTGCTTGAAAACGTTAAAAATCTAGCCGGTCATGACCAAGGCCGTACGCTTGCAACAATTCTGAAAACCCTAGATGAACTGGGATACCACGTCCAATGGAAAATTCTGAATGCTCTCGATTTTGGACTTCCTCAAAAACGTGAACGAATCATTATAGTTGGATTTCTTGACAAACAGAAATCGGACAAATTCAATTTCACCTTTGAAAAGACACCATACGACCTGAACAACATCCTAGAAAATGACGAAACAGTAGATCCTGCACTGTTCGCATCAGAAGAAATACGTAAAAAACGATTAAATCGCGTACGGGGTAAGAACGTGTTCTATCCATCGGTTTGGCATGAAAACAAATCAGGTAACATTTCTGTTTTGCCTTACGCTTGTGCCCTGAGAACCGGAGCGTCATATAATTATCTGTTGATAAATGGATACCGCCGCCCATCTTCAAAGGAGCTACTACGCTTTCAGGGGTTTCCTGAAGCATTTTTAATAACTGTATCCCACTCTGAGATTAGAAGACAAACCGGCAATTCTGTTGCCGTACCCATGATAAGAGCGGTTGCGAAAAAAATCATTGACCTATTATGAGAAGACCGAAATTAAGAGACTCAAATCGTCTGATGGACAGTTGCTATGGCATAGGAGATATTCCTATCGATATCATTGTCAAGATCGGCGGTTCCATAGTATTCATCATATATACGGGCCGAAAGGATATCACTGGAGAAGACTGGGGCGACATATTCTCAAAGGCTATTGACGGCAAACATCTTAATAGCCCTCTTGGGATCGCGGATGTTGTCAAAGGGAAAACAGCATGGTCAATGAAAACTGTTAAAACGGCTCATCCTCTTACAGCCAAGAAAGTGCGGCTTATTAGCGGACGATGCTCCCCTGATTATTCATACGGCATCGAGGATCCGCATGCCGACATCCAAAAGACGGGAGAAGCAGTTCTCGCCATTTGGAATAGCAGAGTTGATATAACACTCGCACATTACAATGCAGCGAGAGTCGGCGTTTTAGTGCGTGACGAATCCTTGAAAGAATTCACTTTTTTCGAAGAGTATCTCGAACATTACAATATCGCCAACTACATTTGGGAAGAAAATAAAAATGGGAATTTAATAGGCGTAGAAGAAAAATCCGGTCTAAAAAAATTCACATGGCAACCACACGGGTCGCAGTTCACCATAGACTGTGAAATACCATCAAATTCTATAAAATTCAAAATCAAACATCCCGAAAAGATTTCAGAAGACGACATTCTTGATCATCTCGGTTACAACCGCGAATGGGTCGAGATCCTTTAACAAGTTTAGTCAAACATAAAAACCATGGATGTTTTCTCAAAAGAGAAACGAAGCCAGGTCATGTCTTCCATTAGATCTACCGACACAAAACCTGAAATGATTGTCCGCAAGTATCTCCACGCTAATGGTTTCAGATACGGGCTGCATAATCAGAAACTGCCGGGACATCCTGATATTGTCCTGCGAAAATACCAGACTATAGTTTTCATAAACGGCTGCTTTTGGCATGGTCATAAAGGATGCCGCCATTATACTGTGCCTAAATCCAACACCTCCTACTGGATCGCTAAAGTACGCAGAAATGTCGAGCGTGATGCTGAAAACATCACAAAACTCAAAAGCAAAGGTTGGCGCGTCATCACCATTTGGGAATGCGAACTAAAATCAGACATACGCGAGAATACTCTTGCAAATCTTGTCAGGATGCTTCATCAGAAAGCAGTTGAATATGACACGACCGCTCCTCATACAATCATGGCAGCTGAAAATGCTGCAATTTATGGGTCTGACGATTAGTCATGGATACTATTGATCGCATACAAACGCCACACGAAGGCGGGGCGGAGAGATTTTGGTGGGGAATAAACGGGAGATTTTGTAACTTTGCCGACACATTAGACTTTCAGACGGCAGCATGATGCAATTCCGCACTCCAGTAGCCCCCTTAAGACATCAGGGGATTGTAGACCACCGCACTCCTGTGGTGACGCTCGGCTCATGCTTTGCCGACGCCGTGGCGCGACGGCTCTCCGACCGTCTGTTTGCCGTGACAGCCAACCCTTTCGGCACTCTCTACAATCCTGCCTCGATAGCCGCCGCAGCGCGCCGGATAAGCGGCGGGACGGAGTTCACTCCCGACGAGCTGTTCTGCCACGAGCGCCGCTGGCGTTCATGGCTATGCCACACACTGCTATCCTTTGAAGGAACGGCCGAAGAGGCCGCAACACAGTTCAACCGGCATCTTGCCAAAGCGTCAGAGGCACTGCGCCAGAGCCGCGTGGCCATCGTGACCCTTGGCACCGCATGGGTGTTCGCCCTGCGCTCCACCGGTGAGACTGTGGCCAACTGCCATAAAATGTCCTCGGAACTATTCGAACGCCGGATGCTTAATGTCGACGAGAGCGCGCGACTGATCACCGAGGCATGCGAATCGATGCGCAGCGCATCTCCCGGCCTGACGGTGATACTTTCCGTAAGCCCTATCCGCCACGCTGCCGACGGACATCACGGCAACCAGCTATCCAAGTCAACCCTGATGCTCGCCGCCGAAGAGGCGATAGCGCGGCTCGACAGGCCTGACGCCCCGGCCATATACTTTCCGGCGTTCGAGGCCGTGATCGACGACCTTCGCGACTACCGGTTTTACGACACAGACATGCGCCACCCCACCAGTCAGGCCGCCGACTATGTGTTCGGGCTTTTCGCAGAATCGTTTTTCACCTCTGACACCGCATCGCTCAGCGAACGATGTCTGCGGCTGACACGGCGCCTCGCCCATCGTCCGCTGACCGGACAGCCCGACGCGGCATTCACCGCCGCGACCGCCGCCATGGCCCGCGAACTGGCCGAATCACACCCATACCTCCGAAACGTCATACCCAATATATGAACTACAAGATATCGCGGATAGCCGAAACTATCCATGCATCGCTCCCCTCCCCGGCCGACCCCGACCATGAAATCTCGATACTGCTCACCGACAGCCGATCGCTGACCTATCCGGATCAGTCGATATTCTTCGCCATACGCACCCGCAACAACGACGGGCACCGATATATGCGCGATCTCTACGACCGCGGGGTAAGACACTTCGTGGCGCGGCACATTCCCGACGACATGTCCTCGGCAACGGATGCCGTGATACTGCTCGTGCCGAGCGTCACACGCGCTCTTCAGGATCTTGCCCGCGCCCACCGCAGCCGGTTTGACATACCGGTGGTGGGCATCACCGGCTCCCGCGGCAAGACCACCGTCAAGGAGTGGCTCTATCAACTGCTGTCGTCGGACTACTCGATAGTCAGATCGCCACGCAGCTACAACTCCCAGATCGGAGTACCGCTGTCGATATGGGAACTCGACACCGACACCACCATGGCCATCTTCGAGGCCGGCATTTCGCTCCCCGACGAGATGACCGCCCTGCAAGGCATCATAAAGCCCAACATAGGCATAATCACCAATATCGGGCCGGAGCACGCCGACGGATTCACGTCGCTGCGCACGAAATGCGACGAAAAGGTGATATTGATGCGCGACTGCGACGTGATCATCTACAACGGCGATGACCGGGTGATCAGCGAAGCCGTCAGCGAGGCCTGCATACCGGCCAAAGAGATCGCCTGGTCGACACGCGACAGCGACCGGCCGCTGTTCATATCGGCCATACGACGCCACCGCGAAACGACCGACATTGACTTCTCCTATCTGCGCACCGACGGCTCTGTGACGATACCGTTCACTTCCGACGCCGACATACAGAACGCCATCCACTGTCTGGCACTGATGCTGTATCTCAACCGCCCGGCCGACATCACCGCCTCGCGGATATCACAGCTTGCGCCGGTGGCCACGCGAATGGAGGTGAAGGAGGGCGTGAACGACTGCCTCGTGATATATGACGCCTACACCTCCGATCTCAACTCCCTGCAGCCGGCACTCGACTTTCTGAACAGGAGGCGCACCGGCCGGCGATCCGTCACTGCGATAATCTCTGACGTGATGCACGAAACCCTCGAGCCGCAACGCCTCTACCGCGAGGTGGCCCGACTGCTGACACAGCGCGGAGTGGATCGCGTGATAGGCGTCGGCGAAGAGATCTCGGCCAACTCCCGCTATTTTCCAGCCGACTCCCGCTTCTTCCCTTCGACCTCGGTGATGCTCTCGGAGATGTCGGCCGACGACTTCGACCGCGAGCTGGTGCTCGTCAAAGGCGCCTCGCGTTTTCATTTCGAAATGATTGCCGAGATGCTCGAGGCCCGTCAGCACGAAACCGTACTGGAGGTAAATCTCGACGCTCTGGTATCCAACTTCAACCTCTACCGCTCGATGCTCCGCCCCACCACCGGTATAATATGCATGGTCAAGGCCTCAGGCTACGGAGCCGGCTCCTACGAACTGGCCAAGACACTCCAGGCGCAGGGCGCGGCATATATGGCCGTGGCTGTGCTCGACGAGGGCGTGGAACTGCGCGAGGCCGGCATCACCATGCCGGTAATGGTGATGAACCCTCACGTGGCCAACTACAAGACGATGTTTGCCTATCGGCTCGAACCGGAGGTGTACTCCTTCGGCATACTTCGCGAAATAATCCGCGAAGGTGAGAAATGCGGCATCACCGATTTTCCGGTACATATCAAGCTCGACACCGGAATGCACCGCCTCGGCTTCATACCCGAGGAGATCCCCGAGCTGATCGACCTGCTGCGTCGCCAGAAGGTGGTGCGTCCCCACTCGCTGTTCTCGCATCTGGCCACGGCCGACTGCCCTCATCTCAACTCCTATACCGAAGGACAGCTGAAACTGTTTGACAGCATGTGCGCACAGATACAGAGTGCCTTCAGCCACTACATCATGCGCCACATACTCAACTCGGCCGGCATAGCGCGGTATCCCTCTCACCAGTACGACATGGTGCGCCTCGGCATCGGACTGTATGGCGTCGCCACCCTGCCCGGCGGCGAACCGGCAGGTCTGCGCACCGTATCGTCGCTGCGCACCGTCATCATCTCCATACGCGAATGGCCTGCCGGCACCACCATAGGCTACGGCTGCCGCGGAGTGTGCACGCGCCGCTCGCGCATAGCCACGATCCCGGTGGGATATGCCGACGGCATCGACCGCCATCTCGGCAACGGCGGCATGAGAGTGTGGATCAACGGCCACCGCTGTCCGTCGATAGGCAATATATGCATGGACGCATGCATGATCGACGTCACCGACGCCGACTGTCAGGTGGGGGACCGGGTGGAGATCTTCGGCGACAATGTGCCTGTCGAGGATCTGTCGGACGTGCTCGACACCATCCCCTACGAGATGCTCACATCCGTTAGCACCCGAGTGAAGCGCATTTACTACCGCGAATAAGCGACGATGCCGCCGATATGGCACACGACAAGGCCATTTGTGCCATTGGTTAAGGTTTTGTTAAATGTAGCCGTTTTGGCAGAAAAAATGTTACTTTTGTATCGGTCATTGACAAGACAACAATAAATATGGCAAAATTCATCGGAGCTGTAGATATCAATATGGAGCGATGCAAGGGATGCGATCTGTGTGTGGTGGCATGCCCCTGCTCAGTGCTCAGCCTGCAGCCCAAGGAGGTCAACAACCGAGGCTATCATTACGCCTACGCCGACAAGGCGGAGGCATGCATCGGCTGCGCGGCCTGCGCCACGGTATGTCCCGACGGGTGCATCACCGTGTATCGTGTAACGAACCAATCCTGATCATGACAATGGATGAAGAAGTGAGGCTAATGAAGGGCAACGAGGCGATAGCGCATGCTGCCGTACGCTACGGCGTCGACGGCTATTTCGGCTATCCGATCACCCCGCAGAGCGAGGTGCTTGAAACCCTTGAAGCTCTCATGCCGTGGGAAACCACCGGAATGGTGGTGCTCCAGGCCGAGAGCGAAGTGGCTTCCATCAATATGGTATATGGCGGTGCCGCCACAGGCAAGGCCGTCATGACATCATCGTCGAGTCCCGGCATCAGCCTGATGCAGGAGGGACTGTCGTATATAGCTGCCGGAGAGCTGCCGGCACTGGTGGTCAACGTGATGCGCGGAGGCCCCGGCCTCGGCACCATCCACCCCTCGCAGGCCGACTACCATCAGGCCGTCCGCGGCGGAGGTCACGGCGACTACCACTTCATAGTGCTTGCGCCATCGACCGTGCAGGAGATGGCCGACTTTGTGGGTCTCGGCTTTGACCTGGCCTTCAAGTACCGCACTCCGGCCATGATACTGGCCGACGGCATCGTGGGTCAGATGATGGAGAAGGTGGTGTTGCCGCCACAGCGGCGCCGCCGCACCGCAAGCGAGATAGCCGAGCAGTGCCCGTGGGCCGTCACCGGACGCCCCGAGGGCAGAGGTCCCAACGTGATGACGACTCTCGAGCTTGACTCCTACAAGATGGAGGACAACAACCGGCGCTATCAGGCCACCTACGACCTCATACGGCGCGACGAAGTGAGATACGAAGAGTATCTGACCGACGACGCCGACTACATCTTCGTGGCTTTCGGATCGATGGCCCGGATATGCACCAAGACCATTGACGATGCCCGCGCCGAAGGGATCCGCGTGGGTCTGATACGTCCGATCACCCTATGGCCGTTCCCGGAAAAGCCTCTTGAAGATCTGTCGAAACGCGTCAAGGGGATGCTTGTAGTGGAACTAAACGCCGGACAGATGATCGATGACGTCAGGCTGGCGACAGCCGGCCGGGTGCCGGTGGAACACTTCGGCCGCCTCGGCGGTATAGTGCCCAGTCCGGCTGAGGTGACCGACGCTTTCAAAAACTTCATAAGCAGGATAGGATAAGCAATCATGAATACCGACGACATAAAGCGGGCTGAAAACGTGGTGTGCTCCAAGCCGCGCCTGCTCAACGACAACAACATGCACTACTGCCCGGGGTGCTCCCACGGGGTGGTACACCGTCTGGTGGCCGAGGTGATCGAGGAGATGGAGGCCGAGCACATAGCCATAGGCATAGCTCCTGTGGGATGCGCGGTGTTTGCCTACAATTATATCGACATCGACTGGATAGAGGCCGCTCACGGACGTGCCCCGGCCGTGGCAACCGCCGCCAAGCGTCTTAATCCCGACAGGCTCGTGTTCACCTATCAGGGTGACGGCGATCTGGCCGCAATAGGCACTGCCGAAACCATCCATGCGGCCAACCGCGGCGAGAACATAGCCATCATATTCATCAACAACGCCATCTACGGCATGACCGGTGGGCAGATGGCTCCGACCACACTCGAGGGCATGAAGACCTCGACCACCCCCTACGGACGGCGAGCGGATCTGAACGGTCATCCGCTCCGCATCACCGAACTGCTCGCACAGCTGCCCGGCACATGCTACGTCACCCGCCAGTCGGTCCACACTCCGGCCACGGTGCGCAAGGCAAAGGCGGCTATCAGACGGGCATTCGAGAACTCGATGAACGGCCGCGGCACCTCCGTGGTAGAGATAGTAAGCACCTGCAACAGCGGCTGGAAAATGTCGCCCGACAAGGCTAACCGGTGGATGGTCGACAATATGTTTCCGTTCTATCCCCCGGGCGATCTCAAAACCACCGACCAAGAGAAATGAAAGAAGAGATAATCATAGCAGGATTCGGCGGCCAGGGTGTGCTCTCAATGGGCAAGATACTGGCATACGCCGGACTGATGGACAATCTGGAAGTGACATGGATGCCATCGTACGGCCCTGAACAGCGCGGCGGCACGGCCAACGTCACCGTGGTGTTGAGCGACTCCCCCATCAGTTCGCCCGTGCTCGACAGCTACGACACGGCAGTGATACTCAACCAGCAGAGCCTTGACAAATTCGAGAGCAAGGTGAAGCCCGGAGGCACGCTGATCTATGACCCCTACGGCATACACCGCGCTCCGCAGCGCACCGACATAAACGTGGTGAGGGTGGATGCGATGGAAGCGACGTTTGACATGAAGAGCGCCAAGACCTACAACATGGTGGTGCTCGGAGCACTGCTCGCCGTGAGACATCTCGTCCCGCTCGAAAGCGTCATGTCGGGTCTGAAGAAGGTATTGCCCGAACGCCACCACCATCTGCTGCCCGACAACCGCGACGCGATAGTGCGCGGCATGGAGCTGGTCGGCCAGAGCTGACACCGGTCGAAACGGGAGCCGCACTGCCCTGTCAGCGCCTGACGAATATGGAGTCAAGCAGCCGACTGTTGGCCTGACGTCGTGCGCGGTCGGTCACCCACCCCCATTTGTTGAAATATCTGATCATGTTTACGGCATGGACTGCAAGCATACGCAGCGACCGCGCCGATGCTGCGGCGTGATCATGAACCACCGTCGCTGCCGGACAATAGACCGTGGGGCGAAGCACGTGGATGCGGCGGGTCAGATCTATATCTTCGGGATACATGAAGAACCGCTCGTCGAAGAGCCCCGCCTCACGCAGAGCATCGCAGGCCGCGAGCATAAAGCTGCCCTGCAGATAGGGCACGTCGAGCGCCGTCGCATGATCCCAGCCGGCAAGCAGATAGCGCTGACGCCGGCCTCGCCACAAGAATGAGGGGACAAAGCGGCGAAGTATCAGATCAAAGGGCGACGGCAGCATACGGCAGGTGTACTGAAGCCGTCCGTCGGGATAGACGATCCGTGGCGCGACCATGCCGCACCGAGGCGTGCGGCGCATTTCATCGAGCAATCGCTCCACCACCCCCGGCTCCCATCTGACATCAGGGTTGAGCAGCAGATGATGTGTAGCTCCCGACGCCATCGAGCGACGGATTGCCACATTGTGGGCGGCTCCATATCCGCGGTTGGGCACCCTGATATAGCTGACTCCCTCAAAGCCGCACGCCACGTCGCGCAAACGGTCGTCGGGCGAATTGTCAACAACGCTGACCGATGTCACCCCGTCGGCACGCAACGATCCGAGCACTGCCTGCAGCTGCCATGCAGGAGTGCGGTGCACAACCACAGAGGCCGTAAGAATTACCCCGGACGGATCGATCATAAGCAATCCTCAAAAATCAAGCGACAAACTCCTATCAACTGTCAAGGCCATCAGGACCGGTGGCGCGCCGCAGAGCGGTGACGGCAAAAAAATCTCCGGACAGAGGTTTTGACACCTTGCTGTCCGGAGTTATCTTTCCGTTTTGATCGCGTTGACGGCTAATTAGCCCGGAATGATAGCATCGTTGGGGCAAACCTCAGCGCATGAGCCGCACTCGATGCAGGTGTCGGGATCGATGTGGTAGATATCGCCCTCGGAGATAGCCTCCACGGGGCAGACGGGCAGGCAGGTGCCGCATGCCACGCATTTGTCGGTGATTACGTAAGCCATAGTTGTAATTGGTTAATAGGTTAATTATGGTTTCTTATAGATGATTCTCGACTGCAAAAGTAGGCCTTTTCGCGAAATCTGCAAAGAGTTTAGCGAAAAATTCCTCATGAGGCTTCACGGCGACCGCACACTGCGGCCGCAGGTTTGAGCGGTTGGGACTCCCGACAATCAAAGAAGACATGCCACACAGCCCGTAATTGGATTGAACCGGAGTAGTGGTCAAACCTGCGCTCAATACCCAAGGAAGCATATTCACGAGCCTATAAGTCGGTTTCATTGATCATACAACGCTTCCGCCATTAAACAGGCGTGTCATTTCAGAATGCCGGATGATGCACCGGACTGTTGACCGACTTCATTGCCTCGCTGAACTTTCCTGCCATAGTTAATCGTATAAGTGACAGAAATATTCAAGCGGGGATGAAAATACGTTCCGTAATTCATGCGATGTTCAGAGTAGTAATCGCTGCTCATCATGAGTGATGCCCCAACCCAGCCCTTATTGAATATATTCGCAGCAGTAAACCTGACATTCCAATTGTCATTGGACCATCCGCCCTCAATGCTGTGGAAGTTTCTGCTGCGGGAGATGGTGTTGGAATCACTCCATAATTGCCGTTCGGGAGTGGCGTAGTGAACAACCTCTTTGATTTCAATCGCAGACACGGGCAACAACAGTCTGATTACACTACGACGTGCCGCAAAGTAACGGTCGAATATGCACCGACACAAAAGCCATCTCTTGTGGAGGACGTTCTGGACGCAACCATCGGAGCGGTCGGAAATCTGTTCACTCTCGGCCCCGGCTTCGACCCGGAGGAACAGGCGTTTCAAAACGCCATCAAGAAAGAAGAAGCCAGACGTAAACGCAAATCAAGAAGAATCTGAATATGTCAAAGCTATATGATGACGTCAAGAAACAAGGAGTGCAGATTGACGACCTGCAAAAGACAGTTACCAACCATGGCACTCGCATCGAGACCCTCGAAACCAAGGCGAAGGCAACGCCACCACCTGCGCAACCAGTCAATCAAGGGCCGATAACGGTGAAATTGCCCGACAACATAGCGACCAATGAAAGCATCGGCAAACTGCTTGATGAAAAGCTGCCGGCAACCTCAACCGACGGCACACTCAAAAAAGTCATGGAGCAACTGCCGGGTAGCCTGTCGAAAGGAGTTGCGGATGTGCTGTCTGACAATCTGGGAGATAAGGTCAAGGACGCTCTTTATGAAGGATTCCGCAGGGAGTTTGCAGATGAGCGAAGAAAGCTCTATGACGTGGTGAACGACATGCGCTACAAAGCCCAGTCGATAATCTGGGGGCAATGGTGGCGTGCAACCCCACATTGGGTCTATACCATCTTTGCGGTTCTACTTCTCGCCGCCGGAGGCTTCGGTTATGGATTCTTCTATCAGCTCAACGAAAACTCAAAGCTAAAAGATGTGGAATGGCTCTACCGATACGAAAGGCTTTGGTGGGAAGGCAAGGAACAGGAAGATATGCTCCGCCGAGAAAAAATCTTTGCTGTCGGCACACAACATGAGCAGGATTCAATAAAGAACCGCACCCGCCAGCTCGAAAAATCCCGACACATAGAAGAAACCTTCCTCTATTTCAACCCCACGGAGAAATAGCATTACTCTAATCGTAAGACAGGCAACCCCAACATTTCTGCCGAGGTTGCCTGTCTTTGTCTATTGTATGATTAAGCTGATATTATTTGAACTTGTATAGAAAGAGCGTATCCGCACGTGCAGCATCTGATCGTTGCAGCCCTTTAATTTGGGCATCAGACATTCCTGTTTGACGATATGGTTCATATCCTCGTGTTGTAACAATAACTTTTTTCTCTAAGCTACAAGAGCAAAAAGCCATCAATGTTATTAGTAGTAATAAAATTCTCATAAATCAGTAGTTTAATGCTATTTTCCTGTGCCAAAACGCGATGTGTCAATGTTTGTTTCTTTGGGTTTGAAGCCGTTGAACCGCCAGATGAATGTCAGTTTGAGATTGTGAGACATGTCGCGCACTTTCATCCGGTAATCCTGACCGGCATGGCTGATGGTCATGGTCGGCGCCCATTTGTTGAATATGTCATTGGCTTTCAAATCAAGTTCACAGCATCGATTCTTTCCGAACTGCCATTTTACGCCGGCATCGACTTTCCATATACTCGATAAGTCGGCTATACCCTGCAATGATGGCGAGATGTAGCTGAAATCAACGGTCAGTGATACCGGGCAGTTCTGACTGAACTTAAAAGAATTGCTAAATTCACCATAGAATATCCACTTGCTGTTGTCAAAGCCGATGTCATGAAAATGGTCGGCTTTCTCCCGCTGATTGAAAACATTGGCTGTGGCCGTGGCATTCCAGATATATCCTACACCAAAAGGCGCATAAAGATTAAGCCCGACAACGCGCTTATAGTTCATGTTGATGGTCTGATAGATGAGATTCATGGCATCCGGTGATTGGTAAGGAAGCTGCACCGTGGTCTTGTCGCCATATTGGAAATAGAAGGTCGCTACATATTTTTGCCTGAGGATATAGTTGAACTGGGCATCATATTGAATATAGGGTTGCAACTGGAGATTACCGACAATTGTCGAGTAGTCGTTAATGTGGCTCGTGCCGCCATGTAGTTCCCAATATGAGGGATATATGCGTTGGGTGTTGAAGTTCAGTTGAAATATGCTTTTGGGTGTTTTGTAGTAAGTCGCCCCGAACTGAGGAATGAAATTCCAGTTGTGCTGATATTTAGTGTAATAATACTCACCCTTTGCCGAAAGATTGAACGACAGTCCCCAGTCGAAAGACCGTTCTGTGCCGACGTAAAAACTCGCCACATCTTCGTTGAGAATATCATCGAAATCGGGATTGTCGGACATTGCGTAGTGTTGTGAACTGTGATCTTTTGAGTGTTGATATTCCGCGCCATAGTTCAGTTGCCACTGTCCAAGCTGATGCTGTTGGTCAATATATGCATGCCAACGGTTAATATCCTGACGGTTTTCAGAGCCAAGAAGGTAGTCTGTGTCCTTAAACAACGACTGAGAACGGTTTTCGGAATAGCGGGTGTAGTCGCCGCCTATTGTCATGCCGAATGGCGCCGTGTAGCGCAGGGCGATATTATGATAGCCGACAGGCGACAGCATGTTGTAGGCATTTGTAGAGTTGCCCAAAGTGCCTGATGAGAGACTCCAGCTCTTTGAATCGGAGATTATCTGACCGTTGTAAGTGAGTTTGAGCGTTTTCCAAGAAGCGGATGCAAATATGGTATTGCTCCAGTTCTGACCGATTCGGCGCATGTCATCTTCAATCATAGTCCGTTTACCATCATAAAGATGATTCGACCATGTCTCCTCGCGGCTCCACGATTTACTGCGCGTCAGTCCGTAGTTCAAGTCAAAAGTCCAGTCCTTTATAGCGTATGTGGCTGCAAGTACACCGCCATACGAACCATAATGAGCCTGATTGTATCCGGCTCTGAACTGTCCCTGCAAGCCGTCGAGAGGCGTCGGCGTTTTCAGAACCACGTTGATTACCGCGCCATTAACATGATACTTAGCCGGGGCGGAATACATAATCTCCACGTTTTTCAGCCTGTCAACCGGAGTGGTGTAGAGAAGTTGATAAAGATTCTGGAGCGGCATATTGGTAAGCTCGCCATTGAGAATAATAGTGACATTTGAAGCTCCCGTGAGCCATATCATACCGTTGTTGTTTGTGACGCCGGGCATATAGCCAAGGGCTTCAAGAATATTGTTAACCGGTTTGTCCTTGACTATTCCGGGGAGGTCGACTACCATAATTCCGTCCTTACCTTTGACTTGTGGTTTCTCTCCCTTTACAACAACCTCATCGAGCTGTCTGGTAGAAATTGTATCAGTTGCTTCCGTCTGAGCCACAGCCGATATGA
>ERZ778516.1230-NODE-1230-length-20095-cov-11.109980_pt1 | contig 20095 bp, 16 predicted proteins | sample MGYA00510342_ERZ778516 | MGnify/ENA primary metagenome ERZ778516 (study PRJEB29527, sample SAMN07138961) | mouse gut metagenome | material: feces | host: mouse | place: China:Nanjing | collected 2016-01-25 ... | reverse complement strand
AAATCATAGCTCTGCATGATCATGTAATTGAATTCCAGAAAACTCAGTCCCTTTTCCATGCGCTTTTTATAGCACTCTGCACGCAGCATGGTATTGACGCTGAAATATGCCCCCACATCCCGGATCATCTCGATATAGTTCAGCGGCAGAAGCCAGTCCGCATTGTTTACCATCAGCGCCTTTCCATCGGAAAAATCAATGAATTTACTCATCTGTTTCTGGAAACATTCGCAGTTGTGCCGAATCATCTCCGGCGTCATCATCTGCCGCATGTCGGTTCTCCCGGACGGATCTCCGATCATGGCAGTCCCGCCTCCGATCAGGGCGATCGGCTTATTGCCGCCCTCCTGCAGGCGTTTCATCAGGCAGAGCGCCATGAAATGTCCCACATGGAGGCTGTCCGCCGTCGGGTCAAAGCCGATATAGAACACGGCCTTTCCGTTATTTACCATCTCTCTGATCTCATCTTCATTGGTTACCTGCGCGATCAGTCCGCGGGCAACCAGTTCATCGTAAAGCTGCATCTGTTCATTCTCCTTCTGTTTTCTGTTTCCGGATGAAAGACATTCGGTTCCGTAAGATCCGGTCAGACATAAGCGGGACCGCCCAATGCCCGGGACTGCTCCTGCCTTCTCAGCGTACATGCAGGATCCTGTTTTACGCAAAACAAAAACTCCCATCCATTTGAAAGGACGAGAGTCATTATTCCCGTGTTACCACCTTTTTTCACAGTACACTCACATGCACTGCCTCAGCAGGTACTGTTACAGGCGCAGCCGCGCGTCCCGGGCCGCTGCTTTGGCAGATACCGGTCACAATACCCTGCACGATAACGGGTGCGTCCGTCTCCTCCTACTCACATCCGCCCTGCCGGGCGCGCTTCAGAGGGAAGCTCCAGGAGGTATTCATGCATGCCCTTCCCTGCGCCTCTCATCATCCGGCCGCTTTCTGTAGGGTCCCTGCAGGCATTACTTGTTCCTTTCTTCGCCTGTTCCTATCCGTATTCTATGCAAAAAAGAACGCCTTGTCAAGCATTCTGTCCTGTTTTTATGATCCATTCTGCGGCAGCGTCCTCCGAAAATATTCAATCCAGTTTCCGCCCATCACTTTTTTCACATCTTCCGCCGGCATTCCCCGCTGCAGAAGCGCTGCTGTCAGCTCCGGCACATGGCTGTGATCCACCAGGCTGTCATGGCGTTCCTGCGCAAAAACATATCTGGGCTCTGCCTCACCATAGGAGTCGCAGAAATCCAGCCCGTATCCCACTTTGTCGATCCCGGCCAGAGCCGCCATGGATTCCACATGCCTGCAGAGCATCTCCAGAGCGTCTCCTCCATCGGCGCATCCGACGATACAGTCGCAGCCATTGAGCCCCATCATGCCGCCCTGCTCTGCCAGACGGCGGATCTGGCTGTCATTCAGATTCCGATAATTAAAAAATACCTGCCGACTGTTGGAATGGGTTGCCACAAACGGCTTTTTTGCAATCCGGCAGATATCCTCAAACCCGTCGTCATTCAGATGGCTCACATCCAGAAACATTCCCAGCCGCTCCATCTCCTCCACCGCCCGAATGCCTTCCAGGGAGAGTCCGCCCGGTATCTGTACCCGCTGTCCGGCCTTACAGCAGCCGTTTGCCAGATCGTTTCTGCGGCTCCATGTCAGAGAGGCTCCGCGCACTCCCAGCTCCCACAGGATCCGAAGAAGCCTTAAGTCCTTTCCGATGCAGTCCAGCCCCTCCATATACAGGAGAATGCCGGTCTTTCCTTCCTGCACAGACGCTTCCAGATCGGACACGGACCGGATCAGACAGAATTCCTCATTCTGATCGACCGCTTCCATCAGCACGCTGATCTGGTCCAGCGCCGCCCGAAGCCCTCCCTCCGGAAGCTGGTCATCCCTCAGATAGACCGAAGAGACGACCAGACGGAAGCCTCCTGCCCGCAGAGGTTCCAGATAATGATCCCGGAGCGGATTTTCCTCCCCGTTCTGTTTTCTGAAATATAATTCCCCCGCCAGATCCAGATGCGCATCCACAGCAGGAAATTCCTGGTGCAGAGCCTTTGCCATCTCTCTGTATTTTCGTTCCAATACCATATCCGGTTCTCCTTCTTATCCCATTCCTGTATCTGTTTACATATACTATACCAAAACGTTTCCGGAGCGGACCTGTTCTCTTATTCAGCAACGCTCCTGCAGGTAATTATATGAACATCCTGATCGCCGGTATTCCCGGTCAGACCGAAAATTATGAAAAAGCGCTTTCCCTCTGCCATGTCTCCTTTGAGACCAGCCTCTGTCCGGCAAAGTCCGCTTCCTTTGATAAACTGCTGCTTCCCGGCGGCGGCGATATCCATCCCTCCTGGTTCGGACAGACCGATCAGGGCTCTGACGCTTTGGACGCCGAGCTGGACCGTATGCAGTTTGCTCTCCTCCACCGCTTTTTACTCAGCGGGAAACCGGTTCTTGGCATCTGCAGAGGCATGCAGATCATCAACGTCTACTTCGGCGGAACCCTGATCCAGAATCTGCCCACCGCAGACCGGCACCGTTATAAAGGGCGGGATCAGATCCATCCGGCAGACAACATGCCCGGCTCGCTCCTCTTTCAATTTTATCAGGACTCCTGCCTGATCAACAGCGCGCATCATCAGGGCTGCAGCACCATCGGAAGAGCGCTTGCCGTCACGCAGACAGCCAGGGACGGCGTAATCGAAGCCCTGGAGCATGAAAACGGGCGCATTCTTGGCGTTCAGTGGCACCCGGAGCGGACGGCCCTTCTGTCAGAAACGGCCCCTGTCGCCGATGGCAGCCTGCTCATTCATTATTTTGCAGAGCATCTGTGATCTTTTTCACCACACCGCGGATATCCAGATTTTCCTCCTCTATAATCAGGTGCGCGTATTTTTCGTACAGCGGTCCCCGGATGTCCATAAGTTCCTTCAGGGTCTGTCCGGGCTTTAATACCACTCCCCGTTCGTGCAGATCCCCAAGCCGTTCCATTAAACTTTCCCAGGGCAGACGAAGATAGACAACGGTCGATATTTCCCGCAGATGCTCCATCGCCTCTTTCCCGTACACAGCGCTTCCGCCGGTGGCAATCACAGAGTTTGTCACCTGAAGCCCTGCATGGACCTGATTTTCCAGTTCCAGAAATCCTTCGTCACCCAGTCCGCTGATCAGTTCATGCAGAAGCTTTCCCGTCCGCTCCTGAATCTCCAGATCCGAATCCAGAAAGCGGTATCCCAACACCTTTGCCAGAACCACTCCGACCGTGCTTTTACCCGCTCCCGGCATCCCGATCAGCGTAATATTTTCTTTCTTCATCTTCTGTTGTATCCTCCCGTCTTTTCCTTTCTTTATCTTCATCTCCAGATCCGCAGAACTTTTACAAGCCATGCCATGGCCTTATAACGCAGATCTTCCAGCTCTCCTGCCGCCGTCTTCAGTTCCTTTCGAATCTCGATCTTCTGCGGGCAGAGCCTCTCACATTTTCCGCATCGAATACACCCCGAGGCCGGATTCTGATTTTTCCGAAAAGCAGTTGTCATCAGATATTCTTTTTTTCCAACCCCTGCCCCGTCCGTATAGATCTCATTGTAGCAGCGGAATGTTCCCGGGATATCGATCCCCTGGGGGCATGGCATGCAGTATCCGCATGCTGTACAGCCGACCTTTACTTTTTTGTTGATCTCCTGCCTTACCTTCTGATACAGTTCCATATCTGCTTCGGTCAGTTCTCCCGTCCCGGCATCCGATGCCACCCTGACATTTTCCCGCACCATTTCCAGAGAATTCATTCCGGACAGGACAACGGTAACGCCTGTCTGGTTCCACAGCCACCGGAAGGCCCACTCAGCCGGAGTCCGCCCGGGAACTGCCTGTTCAAACAGCGCCTTTGCCTCTTTCGGCAAAAGCTCCACCAGCTTTCCTCCCCGCAGAGGCTCCATAATCACCACCGGGATTCCCTTCTCCTGTGCATGCAGAAGACCTGTTCTTCCCGCCTGCGTATTCTCATCCATATAGTTATACTGGATCTGACAGAAATCCCAGTCATAACTGTCCAGAAGCTTTATAAAATTCTCCGAATTGCCATGATAGGAAAATCCGATATTATGAATCTGCCCCAGCCGCAGTTTTTCCCCGATCCAGTCTTTCACGCCCTTCTTCTGCAGAATCTCCCAGGTCTGTGCATCGTTCAGCATGTGCATCAGATAATAATCCACATGATCCGTCTGCAGCCGGCGCAGCTGTTCCTGAAAACATTTCTCCAGCCCTGCCCGCGACTTGATCAGATAATGCGGCAGTTTCGTGGCAATGTATACCTGATCTCTGCATCGGTTTCTCTTCAGGATCTCGCCCAGCGCCGCCTCGCTGCCATGATACACATAAGCAGTATCAAAATAGTTTACACCATTTCTGACCGCTTCCATGATCTCTTTTTCTGCCTTTTCAAGATCGATCTTCCCGTTCTTTTTTGTAAAACGCAGACAGCCATAACCAAGTATGGACAGTTCTGTTCCCTTTTTATCCTTCCGATACTGCAATCTGCCTTCCTCCTGACTCAGCGATAGGAACAGTCTAGCAGAGAGCGGCATATTCGTCAATCTATGTTGACGCACAGAAACAGGAAACGGACCTGCCGAATGGAGGATCCGCCGGTTCAGCTGCTGGGCCGACGCCAGACCAAAAGCAGGAAACGTCCCTGCACTGTTTAGCCACAATACAGGAACAACAGACCTTTTATCAGAAAATTATATTTTTTTCAAAAAATAAGTTGACAAATCATTTTTATGTGTTATAATAAACTCATAAAACGACAGAGACAGAAGAAAGACAAAAAATAATCCAGGAAGAAGGAGCAGGAAAAGGAGGAGATTCCAATCAAAACTTAACGGAGTACCCCATAATATAACGGAAAGGAAGGTATGGACCACCGGAAACAGATTTTTAACCTCATACAATTGAATATGCATTCTATTTTAATTACAAAGTTGCCGTAAGGGGTAACAGTAAAAATGTTTTGAGAAGGTAAAGGAACATACCTTGTTAATAAAAAACCCGCGTGAAAGTCCATAAAGATTTCAAAGGAAATTGCATATGGCGAAAAGGTCAGAGATGACCACAGAAAAAGGTCCCTGTGAGACCATAAAAATATAGAGAATCGAGGTTAAGTCCATTGGATATTGCAGTTTAAAAGGCGATATGAGAATTTTCAGACAAATTCTTATATCGCCTTATTCATGTCATTTTATCGGTATCTTTTCTTCCATCTTTCAAAATTCCAGGCAGCAAGAAACCGCTCCGCCGCACTCCATCCATTTTCAAACAGCGCACGGCTGTCTTCCCGGCTGATATCAAAATCCACCGCACTGATCTTATGGCGCTGTCCTCCCGCGCCTGCAGCCGCAGAGATCCGGATCGTCCTCTCATAGTCCCCTTCTGAAAGATGGCTGTGATCAATGGCGTCCAGACTGGTGGATACGATCGCCTTCAGATAATCTGTCAGATTCGGCCTGGCCTGACCGTTCTGCTCCCTGCACGGTTCCCTGTCATCCACAAATTTGAATCCGAATGTAGGGCGAACCGGTGCCTTTTTGCCGTCATCCAGAAGCCATATGGGATAGTTGCTCAGAAGTCCTCCATCCACGATCAGATGCTCTTTTCCCTTCCGGTCCTTCCACCGGACAGGCTCGAAAAAGATCGGGATACTTACGCTCATCCGGACAGCCGGCGCGATGCAGAATTCATCCGGATCAACCGCAAAATCCAAAAGAGCGTCCGGAAGCACCAGGAGCCGTTTTTCCGTCAGGTCGCTGGCAGTGATTTTCAGCTTTCTGCCGCTTTTACCCACGTCTCCGAACTTCCGGACACCTTTGCGCGTCAGCAGTTCATCGATCCAGTCCTCCAGATAGTCCGTGTTGTAGATGCCAAGACTTAAGAGAAGCGACACGCTTTTTCCGATCATTCCGAAATGGTCCGGCAGATCCGTACCTTTAAATCTCATGTACTCCAGCGTTTCCAGTTCTTTTTTCAGTTCCTTTCCGGTATATCCGGCCGCCAGCAGGGCTGCTATGATCGCTCCGGCGGAAGAACCGGCCATATCTGCAAACTGCCAGCCTGCCTGTTCCATCCTGCAGACCGCGCCGACATGACCGATTCCCCGCACGCCTCCTCCTTCGAATACCGCATTGCATTTTTTCACCACGGAGAAGCCCCCTGAAATAAAGGTCTTTCATTATTGTATACCCGCAGCAGCGCAAATGTTCATCCCTTAACGAGGCGCAGCAGCAGTTTTTACATCTGTTGCCAGCGGTTTCTTTTTCCCTTCTTCCGGAACAAAGGAGATCCTGTTTCCCTTTTGAATGACTTCATCTGCACGGTCTGTCCCGGAATAAATACTCTCGGGAATGGAATATTCTTTTTTGTCGTCGCCGTCCACATAGGCATAAAAGCTTCTTCTTCCCTTCCCCACATATTTCACCGTACCTGTAACACGTCCGGCAGACGGTTCTGAAACACGGGACGTCTGTACTTCGGCAAACACTTCTGAAACACGGGACGTCTGTACTTCAGCAGACACTTCTGAAACACGGAGCGCCTGTACTTCGGCAGTCGGCACACGAGGCGCTTTCCTCTGCGTCTGACCCGTCTGCGCCCGCGATGCCTCCGGGAAACGCTCCGCCTTTTCTGCCGTAACCGGCATCACTTCATCATCCACAAGATCCGGATACTGCTTTTTGTACTGTCTGATGATCCGGTCCGTATCTGTGGCGACATCACAGCCAAGCCCGAGATACAGTTTTTTATCGCCGATTATATAAAACTCTTTTTTGGCACGCGTAGCCGCAACGTTCATCATATTTGGTTCGCTCACCGCCCAGCGCGCCGCTCCGCTGCTCTGCGAATCGGCGCCAAGCACGAAGAATACGATGGGCGCCTCTTTTCCCTGAAACGTATGGACCGTCCCCACATTCGTCGGTCTGCCAGGCGCATCGTATCTGGTAAAATTGATACTCCGCAGTTTCTGCGAAAGCTGATAGGCAACATTGGAGAATGGTGTAATCACATAGATTACATCCTTTTCCTTTTTATCCGCGATTTTGGGATTCTGCTCCATCATCTTTCGGATCTTCTGCAGAAGAAATTCTCCCTGCTCTTTGACGTATTTATTGTTCGCCTTTCCACCGATATCAAACCACCCTGTTTTTCCGTTATTCTTCATTCCCTGCACCATAAACCCGTCGTAGGAAATCACATTTGAAATGGTAAACATGGGATACTGGCATCTTCTGTGCACCCAGAGCGGAATGCCGATCCAGGAATCCCCGGACCGGTCCTGCTTCCGGTAAAAACCATACTGGCTCGCTGCGTCTACCAGAGTCTGCGCAGACGCCGCAGCAGATAAATATTTTTCCGTCACTCCAAAGCAGCTGCCCAGCATGGAAAGGGTACTGGAATCCAGCGTAAGAACCGGTTTGATCTGTGAAGGATCGCCGACCACCATCACATGCCTGCTCCGGCAGACGGCGCCGACTGCAGCCTGCGGCAGCGCCTGTCCCGCTTCGTCGATAAACAGATGGCCAAGCGTCTCCGGTCCAAGGTGTCTGCACATGCGGGAAAAACTGGCAAATGTGGAACTGATCACCGGAATCGTCATATTGATCCAGTTCCACGCCGCTTCGATCACGGGCTTTTGGTCCAGATATTTCTCCGGCTGGTTCCAGATGATGAACGCTGCCCTGATATTCTTTCTGTTTTCATAAAGGAACTGTTTGCGGACCCGAAGCGCGGCAATAAACAGCTTCGACTGCGCGATCCGGTACGACTCGTCAAACCATGGATTGGACAGCTGCAAATCGTCATAATCCTGATTCATATCCAGCGGCTTCGCCCCACAGTCTCTGATTCTTTCATATTCACGGATTTTTTTCTCCAGAGCCGAGATTTTATCTTCTTCTGCTCTCTTCCAGCCGTCAAATTTCTTCTGCAGCTCTTCCTGTTTTTCCGTACTCTGCATCAGTTTCAACCGGCACACGGAAATATCGTTATTGATCTCCTGCTCCTGCCTGCTGCATTCCTGATCCTCTTCCTTTAATCCCAGAAGTTCATCCGTAATCTCATTTAATCTGCTCCTGTACTCCTCCTTCTCTTTCCTTCCCGCAAAGAAACCGGGCTTTTGCCCCATGTGCGCCTGAAGGCACAGCTCCAGACTGTTTCTGCTCTTCTGAACAGTCTCTGTGCGGCTTTTTGCCGCCTCCAGACAGGGATACAGCTGTTCCAGCCGCCGTCTGCATTCCTGACCGGTTTCTCCAAGTCTCTGAAGTTCTGCATACAGCCGCCGCTCCTTCTCCCCGGATTCTCTCCGGTAAGAGATACGGGCCTGCTCCAGCTTCCAAATGCTGTCCTGAAACGCCCGGATACTGCCTGCAAATGCCTGTGCCTCCGCCCGAACCGCCGCTGCTTCCTCATACTGTTTTAAAAACTGTTTGTATATATCCGGATCCGGCACATATGCTTCTTCCAGTTCTTTATGAATGTGCTTTATATTCGTGAGAATGTTGGTCATGTTATCGGATTTTCCGCCTTCCAGAGAAAATGTTCCCCAGAATTTTTCCTCTCCCTGCCCGGCTTCCATCACCAGTTCTTCCTGTCTTTTTCCGCTCTCGTCTTCTTTCCACTCAGCAGACAGTTTTGCATTCGATATCTCATAAAAATAGTCCGCCTGCTCCAGTTCCCCGATCAGAGCTTCATCAATTTCCTTACGCAGCGGAAGTTCATTTACAATGTTTTGAACGGCGCCGTTATTTGAACTTGCAACCACGATATTATTTTCGGAAATATACGCCGGAATCACCCCGATGGATGCATGCTCATAATAGACCGTCTCCTCCGTTCCCCTGATGAGATGATCCGAAAGCTTCGCAATATCATATGCCTGCTGCACAACCAGCTGCGCAAAAATATCCTTCAAAAGCGTCGTTTTTCCCCCTTGTGTCAAGTACTATCCAAAAAAATTTGTCGGTTTTTCTATTTTCAAGGCATAACTGTTTTTCATTATTTTTCTTGATCTTTTACAATTTTTTGATAAAACTTTTCTATCACAATCAAATACACCACTTCCAATGCATTTTAGACGCCAAAAAGGATGTATCCGCTTTCACAGCTTTTACATCCTTTCATTTTGAGTAAATCACTCTTTATTTCACTTTCCTATTGTAATAATCTATTGTAGTAGTCTTACTCACCATCAGGAATCGGATCCCAAATTCCTTCTGTTTCAGCACGATTTCTGATATAGAGCCTCATATCTTCAATAGACTGCCTCAATTCATTTTGAGTAAAGTGTATATTGTTATGGTTTTCAGGATGATGAATTTGATGCCTGACATATTCCGTTAAATCAAGATTCCATGTCTTTGTTTTACCATTTTTTTCATACAGATATGGTCTTTGTGGCCTTCCTGTTTTGTAGTCATTAAGCCATTGTTGGAATTCCAGAAAACCATATAATTCATTATGATACTCCTCAGTTGCTTCGCCATAAGCTGCATAATTCACTTCATTTAATGAAGGGTACTGCAAAACTGCAGGTTCCACTGAAAGTACACGTTTTCCATTTTCATCCTCATAAATCAAACGAAGATTTTCAAAATCAAGCTCCTTTACAATAACAGGGCTATGCGTTGTAAGCAAAATCTGTGTATTAGTTGCCTGAGCCAGTTCCTTTAGAGCTTTTATCAGTACTCGCTGGTTATTGGAATGCTGGGAAGTTTCCGGTTCTTCAATCGCATAAATTATCCCAGTACTATCACCTTCTTCAGCTCTCCGTTCAGCTTCTGCTCTGAAGAAATTCAACAGGACAAGCCTTTTAACACCACTTCCCCTTTTATTGATAGGAATATCTTCATCGCCTGAAATTGACACTGCCTTGAATACATCCGCCCATTTTAATTTATCAGCAGTAGGGATAACCGGATTCAGGCTATTTGCAACAGCCGGATCCATTTCTCGCAATTTTTCTAATGTTCTGCTCGAAACTTCTTTCAGTTTCGTTTCTACAATCTCCGCAACTGAAGCTAAGGTTTGCTGCAATTCTACATCATTGATAATCTGTTTAACCGCTTCTTTCAGCGGATCCTGAACTTCGCTGTCTCCATCACTGTTCTTACGATCTGCTTGGAACAATGAATACACGGGCATATAAGAAGATAGTTTCTCCCAGACTTTTTTTGCATCCTCCTTTGAAACATCAATCTCAATATTCTGCAAATCAAGACTATCCGCATAATGCTCCCATATAGCTCTTCTCATTGTAGCATTGATGCTCTGGTTTTCACATTCTATGTCTTTACCTGTAATAATACGTTTAAGATCCGCATTCTTCTTGAGAAGTAAATCTTTACAAGCAGGGTTCGTCGGATGTTTGGCGCGAATATATACGGAAGCTTTGCCACCATTTTTGTATCTCTTCACCACTTCCAACAAGCCTTCAGAATTCAGCATATATTCACTGGCAAGTGTGGTCTCCACTGCCGAATCTATAATAATTGACGCTGGAAGTTCTGAAAAAAATACAGAAATAACAGTTTCATTATCACCATTCTTTGAAGATTGGATATTAACATCCGTTTTATCAATCTTAATTACTCCACTTCCATCATTAAAGAAAATGTCCAATGCTTCAAGAATTGTGGATTTACCTATGTCATTTCTGCCAATTAATACAGTAAGGTCATCAAAACAAATTACGGTTTCCTCTTTATAACTTCTAAAGTTTTTTATCTTTATCAATTCAATCTTCATAATACAACTTCCTCCTACTTAGCTAAATCAATAATAAGATCTACCTTAAGACTTGTGATTCCTTATACTTTTCTCACTTTAAAAAAATCATTTTATATAACTCATCAATCTTTCCCATCAACTCCTTAATCTCATTTTCTGCAACCATTGCTATCATTTTTCTTTCAGAATATTTTTCAAGAATACAATCATCGGAAAGCAGCCACTGTAGTGCGCTTCATATCCATTCTGCAGCTTACCTCAAACATAGCGTTTCCATTCTGATTGTCAATATGATGAATCTGAAGTTCCATAGGAACGACCTTTAAAATCAAAACTAATGGTGAGTACATATTATCCCATACAAACCATATCATGCATAGAAAAACTCAATTCAGCAACACGACGTTTGAATAAAAAACTGAAAAGCTTTTTGAACCAAGAAAAATTATATATATCAGTTCTTATCGTTTAGATTTAGATTAAACAATATTCTACAAAATATGCCACTATATTTCTACTCAAAATACATATTTTGCCCTTTTTTTTACCTATTTTGTTTTCAACTGAGTCACTCAAATATTCCCATTATCTTTCACGCTACTTCTTCATAATCTTTTCCATAACATTTCCCCTCAAAAGTTCCTTTCGCTCTTTGTCCCACTTCAAAACCTTCTCCATGCCACTCTCCAGAGTGAGATCGGCAGGCTCCTTATTGTCCTCCTGATAATCCCGGAACATCTTCTCCAAAGCTTCTGTAAGAACTGCTACGTCCTGCTTTTCATACTCGTCCAATTCTCCCTGGTCTTTATAATCTTCAAGTTCTTCCCACATTTCTATTGCAGTATCTACCTCTCCCCACTCAATCAGATACACAAGGAATGTCTGGGAGAAACTGAAGCTGAAACCGCAACGATCAAACCACTGGTTGGCATACATGCGCTCGTCTGATCCGTTTGCTCTGTCACTGTGGACCAAATCATAAACAAAATTCTCCAGTAGCTGCGAGACTGTCAGACCCGCTCTGGCTGTCTTTGCACATAAATTTTCCACGTCTTCATTCGGAAGTTTCAAAACGATATTCCGCTGGATGCTTTTTTCATATGCTTCAATATCCTCACCTGGTTCGCAGAACTTCAACACGGTATCATTGTATATCCCATCAATATCACAAAACCTTCTCGTCATTCCCACATAATCCTGTGCTTCCAGATCCCAGTCAAGATGATATCCATTTTCCTTTGCGTGCTGCATCAGGTCTTCGCGGATGATATTCTTTGTCGCCCTCGGCAACTGAGCAATAAAGACTGTTGTATACGGAACGGCAAGCACTCTTTCTTTTACCAATCTAATTCCTCCTGCTCCATTTAAATCACTGCACAAAAAGAGGAAGGCAGCCATGCAAACCTTCCCGCTTTTCTTCCTTATTATTTTTCTTCTGTGCTCATACTCACCGCTTCCATATATTCATCCTGGTAATTCCAAATGACTTCTATATGTTCCGGATCGTAAAAATAGATTACTTTTATGAGTTCCTGTACAATGAGATAAGACAGTGTTTCCAAATCCGTATATCTTACAAAAGCCTGTAAATCCGGGCTTTTCTCTTTTGCTTTCCTGGCTTCGGCTGCAACAATCTCTTCCTGCAGCCTGTCTGCTTTTGCTTTATACTGGGATTCTAGCTCCAAAAATTCCTTTTTCTGATTCAGATATTCTTCTCTTGTCAAATCTCCTGCGACGAACTGCTCATACAATTCCATCTTTTTCACTGTACAATCTCTTAACTGCCCTTCATATGCTTCTTTCCGCCTCCTTAACTTTGGAATATCCAGTATTTTGTTCACTTCCTTTATCCGTCTGATGGTATCCTCTGCCATGGATGCCTGCTGTCTGATTAGCTGAAGTACCAGCTTTTCGATGGGCTCCGTAGAATACACACCTTCAAAACAAAGGGAATCTTTCGGGCGGGGTACCGTCCTGCATGAAATTTTAGGAATTTTGTATTCTGCCCGCATCCGCACCGCTCTTCGGCAATAACCGCATTTTATTTTCCCTGAAAACAGATATTTGGAATCCCTTCGTTTCACAGTGCCGGTTTGTTTTTGTCTTTTTACCATGGCTGCAACCTGATCCAGCTCTTCCTTTGTCACAATCGCCTCATGTGTCCCTTCCACACATATCCACTCTTCTCTCGGAATCTGAACCGAAATTTTGCTTGAGACAACCGTTATTTCCGTTTTATGTCTTGCCATGATACCGGCATAGACCGGATTCACCAGAATCCTTTTTACCATTGCACCAGTCCACTGTGCGAGAAAATCAGTATTGTTACATTTAAACCCTTTTCCATTCAGATAGGCCGTAGGCGTGCTGATACTCTTTTCCTGCAGTTCCCCTGCAATATCACTGTATCCTTTCCCTGTCAGTCTCCTGTCAAAAATCAGCCGGACAACTTTGGCAGCTTCCGGATCCAGAATCAAAGAAGTCTTACAGTCTCCCATAAACTGATATCCATACGGCGGAATGGATCCCCTATACTTTCCGGTCTCTGCAGATTTCCGCAAAACCTGTTTTGTATTTTGAGAACAGATTTCCGGATAAATGCCGTTTATCAGGTTCTTGAATTTAACCTCTGTGTCCTTTCTGCCACTGTAAGCACTGTGGCTGTCGTAATAATCGTTGACAGCAATAAAGCGGACCTGCAGGAAAGGCAACACTTTTTCAATATAATCCTGGGTTGTAATGGTGTCTCTTCCAAATCTGGATAAATCCTTCACAATAATGCAACAGGGACGTTCCTTTTTCACCAGTTCCATCATCCGTTTAAAATCAGGTCGATCATAACTGGTTCCGGTAAAACCATCGTCTGCAAAAAAAATCATCTCTGCCCCATTGAACTCCTCATTTTTCCTGACAAAATACTCAATCAGCAGCCTCTGATTCCTGATACTGTTGCTTTTGTCAATTTTATCTTCATCATCATCGGAAAGACGAAGATATCCAAGAATATACTTATATTTCATCGGAAGGACCTCCTTCCATATGATCTATTTCTCTCCGGAATATATCACCGAACCAGAAAAAAACTTCGATTTCCCTGTGATTTTTAACAAAAACTTTTTCAATAAACTGGTCTACAATTTCCCTTGTTATTTCCGTAAAGTTCTGGTATTTCAGGAGCTCCTCCACCCAGTCCATCTTAGCCTGCAGGGTATCCAGAAGAGCCTCCGAACGTTTCCGGACACGTTCCAGATCTTCATGAGCTTTCTTCTGTTCCAGCAAATAACTTTCCCTGATTGCAGAATATTCATCTCTGTCAAGCAACCCCGTAGCGTAATGCTCAAAAAGAATTTGCAGTTTCACATCATAAGATTCATATCGGTCCTGCACCCTTTTTATCGTCTGTTTTGTTTCTGCATCCAGCTTCCGGTAGAATTCTGAACCGTACTGTCTTTGATAATCCACCGCCATCCTGATCTGATATTTTAAAGCTGCCTTAATCGCTTTCAGGACATATTTTTCATTTACATATTTGAGAGAGCAGATATTGCTGGAGATTGCCGTTGTATAGCATCGGTAAGAATAATACTGATACCCTTTGTATTGTATAGTGGCAATGCGGTCCAGTCTTTTTCTGCATTTTCCACAAAAGATTTTTCCTAACAGGATACCATTTGCTCCCTGCATTTTATTTTTGTTGACTGCCCATGTTTTGAGTTTTTCTCTCTGGCGCACCTTCAATATCTCCAACGCTTTTTCAAAAACCACTTTTTCAACCAGAGGCTCCCTTATATCTTCCTGTATCTCCCATTCCTGCCGGGGAACCAGATACAATGGTATATTTTCAGAAAGCATACGCCTTGTTTTTCCACAGACAGCAGCGCCGATATAAACGGGATTCTGCAGCATCTTCCTGACAGAATCGGCATACCACAACTGTTTTTCTTCTTTTTTCCGTTTTCCGTATTCCCGAAGTTCATGACTCTCCTGTGGGGTCCATACTCCGGATGCATTCAGTTCTTTGACAATATCATAACTGGACATCTCTTCAAACACATACCAGTCAAATATCTGCTGTACAATCTTTTTTTCATCTTCATCCGGTATCAGGATTTTTTTGGATTCCTGAGACCATTTATAACCGTATGGCGGTTTTCTTCCCCAGAATTCCCCTCTTTCCCGCGACTGTTTATGGGCCTGTACCAGTTTTGCGGAGACTTCCCTGGCATAGTAATCATTCATAAAATGCTTCAGAATATTACTCACTCTGTCCTGCACACAGGCCGGATTCTCACTGTCATAATCATCCAGAATGGAAATAAACCGTACATCCAGAGAAGGAAAGATTACATCGATCAGATCCACCGCTTCCAGGGCATCCCTGCCAAAGCGTGCAAAATCTTTTACAATAATACAATCCACTTTGCCGGCCCGGACTTCATTCATCAGCTGTCCAAAGGCTTCTCTTTCAAACGTGGTTCCGGTCACGCCGTTATCCTCGTATATGTTGGATATCAGCATCTCCGGGTGTTTCTTTGCAAAATCCATGCAGATCTGCTTCTGAACAGAAAGAGAATCTCTCCGGCCATGCCCGCCGTCTTTTCGCGACAGACGTACATAGATGCATGTCCGATAATATTTTATCTGTGGTGCCGCCTGCACCGCTTCCTGTTTCTTTCTCTTACTTACTCTGGGCACTCGGATTTCCTCCCTTCTTATTCTTATCAAGGAAGGCGGTCAGCGCCTCATTTGGTTCTATTTTATTGACGGTCTGCAACAGTGCGGTCAGCCGCTCAAACTCATCCTCAAACCAGAACTCCATCGAAACCATTTTTCCGGAGTGAATACGGATACGTTTTACCAGCATTGCCACCATGACCCGGTCAATCTCTTTCGTATCCCTGTAAACCAGAAAGTTCCTCATCCATTCCTGCTGTCTCCCAATCGTAGAGAGCAGATCGGAAATGTCCTCCCGCTGCCTTTTGATGGCACCTTCTTTTAGCTTCAGATCAGCGTCATACTTTTTCTTATATGTTTTGAATTCCTCTTTATCCAGCAGGCCGTCACAAAAACTGTCATACAGATTTTTCTTGATCTTCATCAAACGGCCACATTCCTGTTCCAGTATCCTCAATTTCTGATCTGCCTCAAACAGTTTCTGTTCCGGCACAGAAACGGTCTTTACATATTCAAGAACCGATTCCAGCTCTACGATTACGGAAATGAAATACCGGATGCTGTCCTTTACAGCAGCAATCAGCTTTTCCTCGCTGAAACTGTGAGACGAACATTCCTTTTCATATAAAGATGTAGAGCAGATATAATAATAATTTTTTCTGTCCGGACTTTTCCGGACCATGCTCTGATGACAGTCCGCACATTCCACCAGCCCTCCGAGCAGAGCGGGACCTCCTGTGCTTTTTCTGGTATCTCTCTCCATCAGGTGTGATACTACCTGATAGGTATGTACATCCACCAGTCCTTCAAACGCGTCTTCCACACGCACCCAGTCTTCCTTGGGCTTATGTATAATCTTCTTAACCTTATGATTAGGTGTGGTAGTCTTTCCCTGTAAAAGTACCCCAGTATACCGTTCGTCCAGCAGAATTCTCCGCACCATGACCGCATCCCACCGGCTGGTTCCGTTGGTCCTGAATCCGGTCTTCAGGTTCTGTTTCAGATAGATCCGTTTATATGCCAGCGGCGGCAGAACCCCACGCGTATTCAGAATCTGCGCGATCGCTGACAGGCCGTGTCCTTTCAGCTTCAGATGAAAGATATCCTGTACAACCGCCCCGGCAACCGGATCAACGACCAGCTTATGTTTGTCCTCCTGTGCTTTCAGATAGCCATAAAACGCAAAGGGAGCCACGCACTGCCCGTTCGCCATTTTGGCAAAAAGATTCGCACGCACGCTTCTGGAAGTATCCGCGGGATAAATATCGTTAATAAAACTTTTCATTCGCAGGGTAATAAAATCATGACCTGGAGCAATACTGTCATAGTTATCATTTACCAGTATCAGACGCACTCCCATTTTGGGAAGAATACGCTCGACATACTGCAGAACACCGGAGAAATCCCTGCCAAACCGGGAGAGATCCTTGCAGATAATACAGTCTGCCTCCCCGCTTTTGACAAGTTCCATCATCTCCTGAAAACCGGTCCGGTTGAAATTCGTACCGGTGAATCCGTCATCCACGCATTCCTTCACTGTGACGAACTCCGGTTTTCCTGCCAGATAACTCTGAATCAGTAACCTCTGATTTGATATGCTGTCGCTTTCTCTGCTGTCCCCGTCATCATCCGACAGGCGCAGATATACAACAACACGATAGACTTTTTTTAATATTTGATTTTTCACAGCCAAAACTCCAATCTTTCAATTAGCCAGCATAACTAATCTGATGATTGGCAGTTCCAGCCGCCTGTCCTTCTACCTGCAATCATCTTACCACAGATTTTCTGCCCTGTCCACCCCTGACCCTGCTGACACAAACTGCTTTTTCCGCTTTTTTCTTTTGTATCACCATTTCATCTGCACAAGGCTTTCCAGCGCTTCCTCTATGGTACGGCCTGTAGAAGCGAACCCTATTTTCACAATCACGCTGCCACTTTTGATGAAATATGGGTTCCTTCCCGATTCCAGCACAGACAGAATCTTTTCTCTCTTGCTTTTTGTAACATCAATATCCAGATCTTTGACATCCGATATCTCTTCTGGTTCTATATCGTCAAAAGACATTTTTCTCATATGTAACAGTTCTTCCCTTGTCAACATATGCCTCTCCCTTTCACGCATTCCCTGTTTCAAAGCAAACCTTATATTGCGGTTTCCCTTCATCCCAGGGATATACAGAAAATATTTTTCTGCATATCTCCAGAATGAACTTACGATAATCATACTCTTCACTCTTTGTAATTTCCTCAGTAAAAAATCCACACGCCATACTGGATATATGAACTGTTTCCAATTCATACGCCAGTATGGTTTTTTATTCACTCTCTCCCGATGTGGAGCGGAGTATGCAGGACCGGTCCGGCCGACCGCCTGACACCCTGCAGCACCCTGTCCCGCTGCAGCATGTCCCAGGCGCTACCCTGGTTGCTGTGTTTTTTCAGCAAAAGTATCATTATCATTCAGTTTTTCAGACCATCTGCCACCAATGGCCCATGCCGGAGTGCCGCTCATACTTTTCCTTCTTCTATTACGATTCCTGGTCTGATCTGCTGATTGTCCAGCAGACAAATATTTCTTCGCGCAGCTCATGGCTCCTCATCATCCTGTGGATGTCACTGAATGTTTTGTGTCCTCTAAGATATTTTATACGTCAGAAATGACATATCATTTTCAAAAAAAATATCAAGCATACTGATATTCAGTTTTCAAAGTTCAACCCGGCCGGTATCTGCCAGCCTGCCAAAACACATCCCTGTGAGTCAATGTGCTTTGGCAGACCTGCAACTGTCTGCCGCCCTGTTAAGAAGATACCTTATCTATATTTTTAGACATATATTCCAATACTTCCGTCAGATATATCGCCTGGGCATCTGTACTGTTCAATAAAATATCCTGTGCTTTCGCAGCACATTTTTCTTTTACTGTCTCCCATTCGTCTTTTATCATCATGTTCTCTCCAAGTACCTCCATAATTCTTTGATATGTAAGAATTCCCGGCTGCCTTGTACCGGCTTCGATCTTGCCTATATGGGATTCGCTGATTCCAACTGCTTCCGACAGTTCCGCTCTGGACATCTTTCTGGCTCTGCGCAGTGTTCGAATTCTCTCCCCTATACCTGTACATCCGGTATGCATTTACCTACCTCCAAATCTGTGCTTCATTATAAATGTGCTGTTTTCATTTGAAAAGGGACTGACTGTGTCTTTTTTTCATGGAATCCGGACATTCAGTCCTTTCTTCCTTTTCCAGTATTTTTCAACATCATTCTTTTGCTTTTCTCCACAAAACAGTGCTGTATTCTCCAATATTTTCTCAACTGCAAAAATGCCATTCAATAACTTTTTAACAGTTATTGGATGGCATTATCTATCTTAAATATTTTCCGGCAGTAATCTGTCAGTTTATCACATATACATGTATATTGAACACTGACATGCACATGAAAGTCTATAGAATTGCATTATTTTTATCACAACAATACAATCAATACTTTCTACATTTCTGTCAGGATGATATCATATCCATATTTTCAGACATATATTCCAATATTTTAGTCAAATATATTGCCTGAGATTCCGTACTGTTCATTAAAATGCTCTGTGCTTTTAAAACACACTTTTCTCTTATCGACTCTTCTTTACTTCTTACTACCAAAACAGCACTGAATACTCCCATGATCTTCTGGCATGTATCAAATCCCGGATGTCTTGTGCCCGTTTCTATTTTGCTTATATGAGATTCACTGATTCCTGCTTTTTCTGATAATTCTGCCTTTGTCATCCCTTTTGCTTTCCGTAATGTACGAATAGTTTCTCCTATACTCGTATATTCAAAATACATTTATCTTCCTCCAAAAGCTGTGTTCATTCGTTCCAGTCCAGTAAGAACGCCATATGTCTGCTACAGAGTTTACCCGTGATTACTTCACCCGAACTGTCATCGATAAGCTGTTATCAGATTACACGCCATTGGCAGTGATGTAAATAAAATAAAAGTCCTGCCTTCCCTGAAATGCTTTATGATAAAATACAGCATATCTGAATCTCCGAAATACACCCAAAAGTACCTCTGAAACCGAATAAATACAGGAAAAAGCTGCCGGCCTCATATGGGCCGCAGCTTTTTATATGTCCTTTGGATGCTCTCCTCTTTTCTTCCTTTTGTATACAGATATTTTCACGATTTCAGCACAGACAGCATAACAGGCAACGACAAAGTTTTCCGTTTTTCATATTTTCAAACAAATGCTCTGTATAAACCAGAGCGCATGATCTTTCAGTTCCTCCCGGCAGAGATACTCTCCGCGATACAATTCTATAATCTTCCGGATACTTTCCAGCCCAAAACCGCTTTTATCTTTTTCCTGTTTTGTACTTTTCATTTCCGGATTTGTCTTTAAAACAGATTCTTTTATCGTATTCTCCATTTCGATTTCCACAATTCCGTTCTCCTTTCGGATCACAATTTCCACCCGACCTTTTCCTTCCAGACCTTCACAGGCCTCAATTCCGTTCTTCAGAAGATTATCAATCAGATTTCCCATATCCAGGCTGTCAATCTCAACCGGTCGGCCCAGCACGGCAAACGCAAGCTTTTCCCTTCTCAAGTGGCATTAATTCGGCACTATG
>ERZ778516.1226-NODE-1226-length-20112-cov-15.160393_pt1 | contig 20112 bp, 15 predicted proteins | sample MGYA00510342_ERZ778516 | MGnify/ENA primary metagenome ERZ778516 (study PRJEB29527, sample SAMN07138961) | mouse gut metagenome | material: feces | host: mouse | place: China:Nanjing | collected 2016-01-25 ... | reverse complement strand
TGTATATCAGGAGGATACCCATGGATGGCAAGTAAGAAACGTTTATTAAGTAAACTAAAGAGGCTTTTATATAACGTAAACGTCCAGTATACAGACTGGCTTAAGAATGAAGCACTTAAATTACACGAACCATATCTTGATGGAAGAAACTATTCATCAAACATTGAGCACCAGTTAAAACTTCCTGTTGACATTAGCAGAAGGAAGGATACTGTTATAGAAAATATACTAAACAAAAAGTATTATACATTTGATAATGCTTTATTTATAATAAACCCTTTTGGATGTTCTCCATTATCAGGGCTGTTTATATTTAATACAGAAAAACCATGCAAAGTAAAATACACTATTAAAGGAAAAAGAGGTTCTGATAATTATACAAACTGTGACGAAACCTGGACAAACAGGCATAAAGTCCCTGTACTAGGCATGTATGATGGAGGAATAACCCATATAACATTTTATTTGATTGATAAAAACAATAATGAAATACAAGAAACAACAATAAGAATAAAACTTCCAAGGACAGGACCAGTTTTAAGAAATGCAATTTCAATTAAAAAATATGAAAAAACTCCTGTTCCTTTTCTTATGGCAACAGGCGGATACAGTGGCACAAACTATGCTTTCGACAGCAATGGAAATATCCGTTGGTATCTTACTACACCTGTACACCCATATGGTGTACACGTCCTTTCTAATGGACACCTGCTTGTCCCAGACAAAAGAATGAGAAGACCTAATTATGGCAATGCACATTCTGTTATAGCATATGAGATGGATTTTTTAGGACGCATATACAGAAATATTTACCACCAGTCAGGTTTCCATCACTGGGCTGTTTCCAGGGAAGATAATGGCAATTTACTTATTGCAACCAGCTCAAGGTATGATACCTATATGGAAAATTCAGTTGATGAAATGGATAAAGACACAGGTAAAATTATAAGGACAATAAATGCTAATAATATTTTTGACAGCACATATGTGACAAGGTATGACTGGGCACATATCAATGCATTTGAATATATACCTGGAGAAGATGCAATAATAGCTTCATACAGGAATATCCATACAATAGCTAAAATAGACCTGAATACACAAGAAATTATATGGCTGCTTGCCAATCCAGATTTTTATAAAGGTACAGAACAGGAAGCCAAAGTCCTGGCTCCTGCCCCTGGTGTAAAATGGTTCTTCCAGCAGCATGGTGTTAAAATACTTGAACATATAAATACAGGCAATGAAAAGAAAATAAAAATTACACTTTTTGACAACCACACTGCAAACCGCAGGCCTGTCAATTATTTTGATGATGTAAAAAAGTCAAATATAATGGTATTTACAATTAATGAAAAAGAAATGTCTGTAGAAATGAACCAGTGTATTACTGTCCCGCTTTCTATTACACGTTCAAATGTAGAATTTGACAAAACAACTAATAGTATTTATGCTATGTGTGCTAATATAAAAGATGAAGAAGTGGACAGCCGCGCAAAAATACTTGGTTATAATTATAATACTGGTGAATGTATAACTGATATTTCATTAAATAATGACTTTTTTGTTGCAAAATTTTTGGACTTTAATCTTCAAAGTGTACAAAACACCTGTAATGAGGACTATCCTCTTTATATTGGTGAGCTTTATATGCCTGTTAAAGAAAAAGAAATACCAGAAGACTACAATGAAGGAAATTATCTGCCTGATGAAATAAAGAAAAAGTTAAATTTCACACTTACAGGAAATATATTACAAATATCATGTAAAGACCACTCTTTACCAAAAATATTTTTATACAATAAAGACAATATATATGTACAATACTTTAATGATACAGAACAACTGACCAAAATATTTAAGGAACATATTTATACTATTTCTGTCCCATTACAGGGAATTGACAAAGGAAAATACCAGGCTGGAATAGAATATATTGACAATGATTCTAATATATGTTTATATAATACAGGTTACTGGATAGATATAAAATAAAAAATAACTGTTGTGCTAAAATACAAAATTTATTATATTGTACTTTAGCGCAACAATTTCTATTTTATGCACAACAGCAGTCTTTTGTTATAATTATTTTGCCTTTAGAGTCTTTATCATCACGTATTATTTCACCAACAGAAGGCACATAAATATTACCTGCTAAAGGATTTTTAATACTTACTACAGGAGTAGTTATCACAGCTTCTGTTTCTGATTTTTCAAAACATAAATCACTATCATACATCTCACAATCTACAAGTTTTAAACCTTTACAATAACAAAATGGCTGTGTACCAGTGATTTTACAATTTATAAAAGTTAAATTTTCACAATACCATGCAAGGTACTCTCCTTTTATAACACTGTTTTTCACTGTTACATTCCTGGCATGCCAGAAAGCATCTTTTGTATTAAATTCACAATTCTCAAATACAGAATTTTCAATATACTGGAATGAATATTTGCCATCCAGGAATACATTTTGAAAGTCCAGTTTATTTGAATGCATCATAAAATATTCACTTTGCACTGTACAATCCTGCATTTTAATATCTTGTACAAACCATCCAAATTCAGGCGAAATAATATCACATCTGTTTATATCTGCTTTATTACATTCACGTAAAGCTTTAATTCCATGAAGTTTTGAATTTATAATACTAATATCATAAGAATACCATAATGCAGCACGGCATTTCTCTGTCAGGTCTGAACCAGATATACAAAGCCCATTGTCATGCCAGAATGGATAACGCAAGTTAAACAGGCAGTCTGAAACTTTTATATCTTTACATTCTTTAAAAGCACTTTCACCATCTGCCGGACCATCAAAGACACATCCATTAACTACAAGCCCTTCACTGCCATAAAGTGCCCTTTCCATATCAAATGTTTTATTTTCAATTACTGTCATAACACAAAGTGCCCCTTTCGTATTTATTTTTCTTTAATATCAACAATAACATATTCACAATGCTTTCCTGTACGCATAGAATATGTCCATCCTGCCACCCCAGAAGATACAATTAATTTGCAACTGCCTCTTTTATACATTCCATAATTTAACACACCAGCAATTTCAGAAAGTGGTCCTGCTGGCCATATCTGCCCTCCATGTGTATGTCCCGAAAGTTCAAGGCTGGCTCCTTGTGCAGCATTTTCTTCTACACCTATAGGCTGGTGGTCTGCTACAATTATATATTTACTATGGTCTGCATCTTTTAATATTTTTTTAGAAGACAAGCGGTCTGAATGTCCTCCCATAGTAGCATCAGCCCTGCCTGCAAGGATTATTCCATTACTGGTTTCTACATATGTATCCTCTAAAATCTGTATTCCATTCTGGGTAATTGCCTGTTCCAGTTCCTCATCAGAGAAAGTCCTGTGGTCTGTATATGGCTGCCTGTCATGGTTTCCATATACATAATATATACCATGCTGGTTCTGAAGGCTTCCAAGCAGGCTGAATATTTCCTGCATATCTTCCTTAGAAGTGCCTTCTTCTACAATATCCCCTCCTAATATTACAATATCAGGGTTATAACTGTTCATAGAAGATATTTCATTCTTTAATATCTCTTTATCTTGTACTGTACCATAGTGTACATCAGAAAGAAAAAGAATACGGCAGCTTCCCCCAATATATTTATCTGTAGTTATTTCATATTTCTTAACATTTATATGGTTCATATTATAATATCCATATCCAAGTATTATAGAAACCATAAGTACAGGCAATATGCCACACTGGTATATTTTCCTGCATGCGTGGTATTTATTGCCTTTCTGTCTCTTTCCATATATTCTTTGGACAATATATGCTATAATATCAAAAAATAAAAATGATGCAACCAGATGCAATATAATAACTGCTGTATTTGTAAATAAAGGCATACATAAACCTGCTAAAACTATAGAAATTATTATATTTGCTGCTTTAACCCATTTTTTCTTTATATCTGCACCATAAAATTCCAATAACCGTCTGGTACACAGGCAAATATATATACCAGCAGCTAATGCAATTATTAATGATAAAATTATAAATATAAAAAACATTTCCTGCTCCTTATGCCATAATTATCCTTAAAACATTTTTTTAATTTACATGGTTTTTCTTTATAATACCTATAAAAACTACACAAAATATTTTCCAGATAATACATTTGCTTTTCATATTTTGCAATTTTCTGAATAATATTATAAAAATGCTTTATTAGGAGTTACATAATGTCTGGCTGTTCAAATTTATATTTTCTGTCCACAGTCGCCTGCCAGCTTTCAGAATGTCTTGATAAAGAGGAACTTGAAAGGCTGAAAGCTGACCTTCTGGCACTTGGATATATGCTAGAAAATCTTCTTTCCCTCACATGCGAGGGCTAATGAAAGGTTTTTCTTAAAATAATTGCTATTATTACGTTTATCAAATTTATTTCCAGTTGCCTCTGCCTGTTCATAAAACCACTGTTCAAGTTCTTTACAGTTATAAGAACCAGATTTGTTATACATAGGAAATTCTTCTGGCAGGCTTAAGGTAACTGTATCCTTGTTTTTAGCAAGTTCATGGAAACATACATATGCCCCTTTATAGAAATCATAGACTTTCTTCTGGTCCCAAAGACCAAGTACCAGTTCCATTCCAGATACAAATTTTTCAATTGCTTTTTCTATATTAGTATATGCAAAACAACGTGTTACTGCACCAATATAATTTAAATCATGTATCCTGTGTTCAAGTTTATAATTAAGCTGGCTTGCATAAGAACTTGCCTCTTTTAAATCACCCCTGTCAAGTGCATTTTCCAGATAAGACCATCTGTAAATCTTTGGCGCATCATTACAGAAATGTACACGTCCTGCCTTCAGAGGTTTTGCATAATTGTCTGCCGCTTCACGGTCACCAACAAGCAAAGACATATGTACAGCATAACAACGCTCACAGGCACGGCAGTCTGACAGCCCGTCCCTTCCTGTCTTCCAGAATTTTTCAAAATACTGGTGTGCTTTTTCCTTGTCAACATACTGCCAGAACTGCGCCATCTGCCACCAGTATGTCCTGTGGCCAATATTAAACCTTTTAACAAGAGCATGGAATTTATCCATCATATCTTCCCACTGTTCCATAGGAATCTGTGGCAATGAAACAACAGGGTCTATACCCATTTGCGTAATCATAAGATAACTCTCTGCCCCTCCATTGTCACGTACAGAACCCAATGCAGAAGGGTGGGCTTCATATATACTGGCAAACTCCGCTGCTACAGGCATTGCCTTAGGCGGGTCACTGTAGAAAGTTGCCTGGTAAGCATATTCATAACGCCATAAAAGACTATAATAGTAATTTTCTGACTCATCTGCCTCTTTTATATATCCCTCAAGTGCCTCCATTTTATCTGGTCCATTATCAAGCAGGTTAACTATCATTGACATAGCTTCACCATCAAAATATCTTCCACTCATAATCTTCTTCTCCCTTCTTAAAACTATTACTATGCCCTGGACAAATCTTTCATATAGAAATCTGTTCCGTTACGTTTGTCAAAGCTTTTTGCAATTTTTATAGCTTCGTTATGGAACCACTTTCCAAAAAATCCAGGGTCTCTTGAAGGAATATCTTCTTTAAAACCTTCTGGTGGATAAAGTGATAACCCTCTTCCATCTACAGCTTCGCAGCAGCGCCATGCACCTTTATAGAAAAAGTAAAGTGCCTGCTGGTTCCAAAGATTAATACTGTACCTCCAGTATTGCTGCAGAAGCTTTAACCCTTTTACTGGATTAGTATGTGCCAGGCAGCGCAGCACAGTACCAACATTAGCAAGGTCACTTACGTCACGGCATCCTCCCCTTATTAGTTTATCTATAAAGTCTTTATGTTCATCAATAGTCCCTGTATCCATATAGTGTTCAAGAAAAAGTGCATATGTCTGCCATGGTATATCGTGACATTCCAGTCCTCTTTTAAATATTCTCTGTGCCATCTCATCTGCAAGTTCTGTATCACCTTTTTTCATATGATACCATACTTTTACATGTTTTTCACATGCATTACATGCTGAGTAACTTCCTCCCCTTTCCTTATTAAAGATACTATAATGTTCCTGTGCTTTTTGTAAATCTACATATGTATAAAATTCTGTACCAATCATATGCAGGCGTTTTATAGCCCCATGCTTTAATATTATAGCGGCGTTTTCCATATTTTTAAACATTTTTTCACAAACCTGAAGCTCTAGCTGTGGCACTATAATAGAAAGATTTGCTGCTTCTCTTGCAGTTGTAAAAATATCATCCATACTGGCAGCTTCTGGATACTCTTCTGCAATTGCAAAAAATTCTGCACATACTGGAAGTATTTTGACAGCATCATCATAAAATGGGGTAAATACTGCCATATTGGCACGCATATGCATCCTTGCATAAGGGTCTCCAGATTCATCTGCTTCTTTTATTGCTTTTATATATGCAGCTGTACGTTCTGGTCCAGGTTTTGTATTATTGTGTATATCCCAGAAAGCAGCTTTGGTATCATACTTTTGTCCCATCTGTATTTCTCCTGTTAATTTACTAAATAATTTCCTTTTTGTTTGGGGGCGCTGGTGCTTGAATCTGGTCTTTTCAGATTTTATGCACCATTACGCATCCCATCCAAGTGAAATGCGTGCAAAGCCATGTGCAACATGGCTTTCTGTTGGTAGAATTTTGGAATTGCCAGATATATATAACTTATGAATATTTAATTTTAAAACACTTTATAAATATGCCCTGGATAAATCTTTCATATAGAAATCTGTTCCATTACGCTTATCAAAACTTTTAGCAATTTTAACTGCTTCATTATGAAACCATTGTGCAAAGTATGCAGGGCTGGAAGAATTAGTATTTCCTTTAAAACCTTCTGGAGGATAAAGTAAAAGGCCTTTTCCATACAAAGCTTCACAGCAGCGCCATGCACCTTTATAGAAAAAGTAAAGTGCATGCTGGTTCCAGAGATTAATGCTATATCTCCAGTATTTCTGCAGAAATTTTAGACCTCTGGATGGATTAGTATGTGCCAGGCAGCGCAGCACAGTACCAACATTAGCAAGGTCACTTGCATCACGGCATCCGCCCCTTATTAATTTTTCTATAAATTTTTTGTGTTCATCAACTTTCCCTATATCCATATAGTGTTCAAGAAAAATTGCATATGTCTGCCATGGTATATCGTGGCACTCCATTCCGTTAAATATCTTCCTTGCCAGTTTATATGCAAGCTCTGTATCACCCTTCTGCATATTGTACCATACTCTTAAATGCTCATCACATGCATTACATGCTGAATGCATCCCACCTTTTTCTTCATTAAATATATTATAATGTTCTTCTGCTTTTTGTAAATCTATGTAGGTATAAAATTCTGTACAAAGCATATGGGATTTTTTTACAGCCCCACGCTTTAATATATAAGCTGATTCTTCCATTTTCTTTAACATTTTTTCACAGACTGGAAGTTCTAACTGTGGCAATAAGAGTGACTGTCTTGCAGCTTCCAGCGCTGTCATAAAAATATCATCTATATCCGCCACTTCTGGATACTCTTCTGCAAGTGCAAAATATTCTGTACATACAGGAAGAACCTTTACAGTATCATCCCAAAACGGCACCATTATTGCCATACTTGCACGCATACGGAGCCTTGCATAAACATCACCTGATATATCCGCCATCTGTATTGCTTTAAGATATGCTTCTGTACGTTCTGGCCCCGCCGTTGTATTGTCTATAGCTTTAAACGCTGCTTTTGTGTCAAATACACGTTTCAACTGTTATTCCTCCTGTCCTAAATTATATTCAACCAGATTTAAAAGTTCCTTGTTCATAACCTTTAATTCACCACCACGGAGCGGATGGCCTCCCGCAAGCATCGCCTGTACATATAATACCCTGGAGATGCTTTTAAGCAGCTGTTTGTCCGTTATCTGGGATAGACGCTGTATTAACTGGCTGTTTAAATTAAGGTACAATGTAGCAAGCGGTCTTTCTTCTACACTGTTGAGCAATGAAGACAGCGCATCAGAAAATATACTTGTACTTACATCCTTAGCAGACTGGAGCTGTCTTAGGAATTGTACTTCATCACTTAATGAATAAAGCACTGGCAGGTCCATTGGAAGGAAACGGCGTATCTCTGTTTTACAGTCAAATTGGTGTAATGCCTTGTTGGCAACACTTGAAAGATATTCCATACGCTGGTATTCATATGGCTGTAATTCTTCTAATACAAAGTCCATGCTTTCTTCCTGGAATGGCGCAAGCGGAAGTGAATACATATGTGCAAGTTTCCTTATCAGTTCTTCATCATATACATACCCTGCACATATTAAAAGCCTTCCCTGTGCCATATATAAAGGCCTTAACTGGTTAAATCTTGAGACTGAGCCAATCCAGTCTGCTTCACCCACTTTCTTTAAAAGCTCTCCTGTGTAAGTGCCCTCGCTTGTTTCAAATGGCAGATAATCTATAAACAAGTGGAAAAGCCTGTCATCCCATACTGACATTGATTTAATAGCTTGTACATGTGTATTTACAATTCTTTTGAGCCTGTCATCTTCACAATGTGCCATCTTTTCAAGATAGACTCTTATTGCGTCTTCAAATTCTTCACGTGCTGACTCAAGTTCTTTATCTTCATAAAAATCCTCACGTGATGCTGTAGGACGTAAGTTTCTTGTATTCAGGAAACAACGCAGGAAAAATGCCCATGAAGGAAGCAGTGTGTCACCTTCTTCTGTAAGCAGCATTTGTTTTAAATAAATACGGTGTCCGCTTTTTACTGATGAATCTGTACGGTAAGGCAGTATATATGCTACACCGCTAAGATGTGGTGTCTGCACAGGTATTGCATCTAAGAACTCTTCACCAAAAAGCCAGTCACCAAATGATAAAAGCTGGCTGCGGCTTATTCCCGAAAAGTCAGCTGGGACATTATTAAGCTTTTCCGCACTTCCAGCTATATAAACTGGCACTGGCAGGGCAAGTCCATAATATCTTACAAGTTCTGCTACTTTATCTGCCTGGAAGTAATGTCCGCTATCTGCTTTAGCCTGGAGTATTACAGTAGTACCAGCACTTCCAGAAGCATTATATGGCAGATATCCCATATCAAGCGGGTCTAATGTATATGTACCATCTGGAAAGCCTGTCCATACATGTGCAGGGCTTCCATCAGCTGGCACTGTATTTACTATAATAGAACCAGATACCATAAAACAAGATAAAAGCCCAATTCCAAACCTTCCTATATAGTCTTCTGGAATCTGGCCATTGACAAGCTGTGTTTTGGAAGACTGCCCTATTACAGCAAGAAAACGGTGTATTTCTTCTTCATTTAGTCCAGCACCATTATCTTTAAACTCTATACGCTTTCCAGGAACAACAGTAATTGTAATACACCCGTTATTCCATCCTGGCTGTTTCTTCTGGCGCATTGTAATTGCATCAACACCATTCTGCAGTAATTCCCTTATAAACACATCAGGACTTTTATACAAATGGTTAGATAAAATATCTAACATACCTCCAAGATTTACCTGGAAATGGTAACGTTCTTTTGCAGAAACAACAGGAAGTGTTTTTTCTTCTGTTTCCTGTTTTGTTTCTTGTATATTTATATTATTCTCCTGTATACTTCCAGGTGTTGTTCCATTAAGTACCTCTGTATCTGCTGCTTGTTTATCTTCTGCTTTAGGAAATGTAAATCCAAGTGCTTTTATAAAGTCTGCCATCTGACATGCTTCATAACCATATTTATCTTCTGGATAAGCTTTTTCTTCAGAAACCAGGTCTGTCCAGCGGCAAAAATAATTACTAATTCTTTCAACTGGCACATCAAAAATACACGACAATATTTCTGCGTCACCTGCCGACATACTTAAAGCTTCTTTCTCATCCATATCCCCAAAATAATCTGGTATAGGGCAGAAACAGCCAGCTTCTTCCCCATTATTATAAAGATGGTACCCCCAAAAATCATCATCATAAATATAACAAAGAAGAACTTCCCCTTTCGACTGTACAGACAGTGCAGAAGCAAGTTCTTTATATCCATATGGACTATTAAGTTGTACTAATGTACCTTTAGAAGCTGGTCTTATAATACATTCCCCAGGTTCTATTCCAAAATTATTACTGCTCTCTGCAATTAAACGCAGATATTTTTTTACAGGAAATATACCTCTTCCTTTTACTATTACAATGTTTAAAAACAATCCCATAACCTTTCCCCCTGTTAATATTAATTATAACCTGGCCTGCCATATAAATTTTTATTAAACCTTTAAATAATTTCTAACCACTATACTAGGTACACCGCTGGCAGAAAACGTTGCCCTTCTTTACATTCCATTGAAAATGCTGCCCTTCCAAGTTCTGCCGAATAATAATTAGTACCATTACGGCTGTCAAACTTTGCTGCAACATCTGCCGCCTGGTTATAAAACCAGTTTCCCATCTCTTTTACATTATATACCCCATCTTTACGCCAGAATGGAATTGTATCTGGCAGCATTTTTTCATATATCACATCACTAATTTTAGCAAATTCATGGCATACAGTCCATGCACCAATAAGAAATGAAAACCATTTGTCCTGGTCCCAAAGCGGCTCCCAGGATAAAAGAAAATGCTTTAAAATTTTCTTTGCTTTTCTTGGTGCAGTAAATGCAAAATATCTTAAAACTGCACCAAAATAGCCTAAATCAGAAGGGTCACCTAATTTACTTTTTCTATATAATGCCTCTGCAAGCGTGGCAGCTTTTGCCAAATCTTTGTAATCAAGTGCCTGCTGCAAATATAATAACTGTACATTACGTGGTACATCATGGCATTCCAGTGTACCATCCAATACAGGACGTGCAAGTTCATCTGCCCTTGCCCTATCCCCTATCCGGAAAAAAAGCCTTACCATATCCGCCTGTTCACATGCCCTGCAATCTGAACATATGTCACGCCTTGTATTTTTAAATAAATAAAAATATTCTAATGCTTTATATGTATCAATGACAGAATAAAAACGGAACAGCCTCTGGTAATAAAGCCTTTTGCCAAAACGGTTATAGAGAATCATTTCCTCTATTTTTTTTATTATCTGTTCTGCCTGTGAAAGTGTAATCTGTGGCAGGTAACACAAAATCTCCAGACAATAATCCATCATAAATTCAATGCCATCAATACCGCCAGGCGGAACCCATTCTTCCTCTTCCTCACGTAAAGCAATATATTCCGCAACTACTGGAAATACCTTTCCCTGGTCGCCACATTCCATAAGTTCTGAAGCATACATCCATCTTAAATATTTCTGGAGATAATGGTCTTTAATAATATCTGCACGCTGTATTAATCCATATAAAATATTAATATGTTCTTTTGAATGTGGCATATTTTTAATTCTGTTATAAACTTTTATTATTTGTTCCTTTTCAGTCATAAATCCCCTTTGCCCTGTTCTGCCTGAAACCTTTCAAATTGTCTTTGTGGACCGCCACATACAGGACAACGTTCTGGAATATCCTCTCCTTCCATAATATATCCACATATTGGACAGACATATATATTTTCTTCTGTAAATGATTCCATATCTCTTACAGATTCTAAAAGACGTGCATGTTCTTTCTCTGCCGCTGCTGCTCCCTGGTAAGCTTGTTTTGCAAGCGGGCTCTGGTGGTTTCCTGCATATTCTTCCATTGTTTTATATATATAATTATATTCAAATTTTTCTCCTGGTATAAATGTACCTGCAGATTCCATAAATGATGCAGGTCTTTCAAGAACTGAGTAAAAATTTCTTGCATGATAATATTCAGAAGCAGCAAGTGCATCAAACAAGTTAGCAATTTTATCCATTCCCCTGCGTCTTGCCCTTTCTGCAAACATCAGGTATTTAAGATGTGCCATCAGTTCACCTTTTACTGTTTCCTCAAGCTGGCCTTTTAAAACAAAATCCTTGCGTTCACGGTTATAACAATCATCTGGAAGATTGGCAACATTATGCTTTAACACCCCTTCTTCTTCATAAAGGTGGATTATATGGTGCTCCACATCACAGGCACGGATATTTTCTGATACATCCTCAATCATTGCACCGCCACCGCCAGTACATATAAGTGGTATACCATCCACATTATCTTCAAACAGTGAATGTACATGACCGCATACCATATATTTTACTTTATCTTTCCATGGATTATAAGCTTTCTTTAAACGTGAAAATTCTTCTTCTGTAACAGAATTTTTAATAAAATTATTTGGCACTGGGATATGGAATGTAATAACTGCCTGTTTTACTTCATCCATTGCAAGCACTTGTGACAAAAGCATAAGCCCTTCATTATCAAATACACGCATTGCATTATCCAGTACTATTATAGTAAATTTTTCTGCAATAAGGGCATAATTCTTCTCTCCAAAATATTCTGTATAATCTCCCGTATCATGGTTTCCTCTAAGTACATAAACATTATTTCCTGCAAGTTCTTCTGTTATATCCTGTATTTTTCTGTAATAACTTTTATTACCAGCTGGTACAAGGTCACCTGCAACAATAGTAATATCATCTTTGGCACTTTCTTCCAAAGCTCCCGCATATATTTTCATGTTATATGTTCCAAGGCCTTCACATCCAGGGTCACCAATAATACCTACAGAATGTATATCTTTTATATGGATAATTTTATCTGTTACCTTTATTATTTTCTTTTCTTGCATAAACAGCCTCATTTCTTATATTCTTCTAACAATTTTTTATATACGCCTGCATTTTTACATGCAGGGTTAATTCCATATTCCATATTTTCTATAAATGGCAGCATCTGCCAGTCTTCGTTGCCACAAAATCCAATTTCTGCTATGGCTTCCAGATATTTATAAAAAGTTTCCCCAAGAACAGCCCCATGCCCTTCGCCATCATCATGGCTAAGATATACAACAGGCGGGTTGGCTGGATTTTTCCCTATATCAAGCGCTATTATATCTCCATTTGGAACTTTCATAATTCCAAATTTATTATGCCAGACTTTATCATATTCATCATTCATATTATTAAAACAATCTTTTGCCCAGCTTCTCCTGGCTGCTTCTGCATTAACAACCTCATCAAGTGAAAGCATAATATATGCAGAAAATATCTCATTAAGTTCTTCTGGCAGCTCTAATCCTTCTGGCAAGTCAGCATAAAAATGTAATGCTTTTGAATACTCTAAAAAGAAATTCCTTAGTTCTTTAGGAAGTACAGCGCCAAGCCTTGCTTCTGTTTCAAAAATTTCTTCTTCTGTTGCCTTATCTTTTTTATAATAACCTGATTCTGGGTCAGTTCTTTTATATATACTACTCCATTGTTCCAAACAATCCTGCAGTTTCTGGTAATCCATTTTAATCCCCCATTTCTGTCCTGCACTTCTTTAGAAAAATCTAATCTCCTGAAAGATTAACATCATCTTCTATTACTACAGGCTTATAATAGCTCTTCCGGCAAAGAGAACCTGCTGGAGTGCGGTTCTCTTTTGTCCATTGTATATTTATTTGTAAAATTGCAAGCATATTTTTCTTACCCTGGGTCTAATCCCACCAGAAATACCATACAGTTGAATTTTCAATACAGTCAGCAAGTTCTGCTAATGTATATGTCATTGTTCCTTGTAAAACCCTGTCTGTACAGAAAGCAAAATGCTCTTTGGCAGTTTCTATGCTGTCTGCCCCTTTTATTTTATCTGGAGCATAAAACTCTATTATATCAGAAGTAAAAACTGCTGGTACCGCTCCATAAGCTTCATACCAGTATTTACATATTGCTATCATATCTTCTGGCATTGGACACTCATTCCATCCGCCAAAGGGAAACCAGGCAATGATTTCCCATGGATTCTTTACTGGAACTTCAAGAAGCAAGACATCTGAAATAAGGATATCTTCATTATTATAAGAAAGATAACTACAGAAATGATTTAGTTCATTATCATCATCATATTCTTCATCGTCGTCCTCTTCTTCATTATAGTATTCATCTTCATCAAAATCTAGATATCCACTATATGTATCCCTGCCAATAAGTTCCTCTTCATCATCATAATATTCTTTTATATATCTATTATAAACTTCTTCAAGCAGTTCCTTTCCATTATCACCACATTCCTGGATTAACTTTTCCCTGTCATAACCATCTCCATAATATTCTTCTATAAAATTTTCTGCAGTCCATGTTTCTTCTATCACCAGTATCACAGGCCAGAACCCTTTTTCCTTACCTTCTTCAAATGCCTTGTAGTAAGCATCCTCCAATTTATCTGGTTCACTTCCCTTTTTAAATATCTTGTACCCACACTGGAAAAATTCTGCGATTTTTTTGGTTTCCTCCATCATACCACTGCCTCCTTAAATTATAAACCACTAAACCCATATAATAAATACTTTATAACGGCTGCATATATTGTGTTTATAATTATACCATGGTTAATAGTATTTTACAATTAAAAACCAGAGCTCTTGCACGTCCGTTTCATAAGTTTCCCACAATACACAAAACATAAGGTAATTACTATTTCATAGCAAGCCTGTTTCTAATTGCTTTATCTTTGACAGGATATATCTTTTCTAATGGCAATTTTTTTGAATTTAGATTTCCTTTTTTTCTCTGTTCATTCCATTTTCTCACCAATGGAGTACAATCTTCTATACGGCAAATACTTTTATCTAAAAAATCTCTTAATGTATTTCCTTTTAAACCTATTTGTATTGGAGCCATGCTCTCAAAACAGCCCTCAATAAAGCAGTAACCCCAAGCGGAATCCCCTTCCAAAAGCGGAACCGTTCCAGCCAGATTTTGCACACAAATACGCAACGGATAAACTACAACAAAAGTTAAAATCAGACAAATTTCGCACCATTAAAAAAGGTGTACCACAGTGAAGTTTCTTCCTTGCGGTACACCCTGATGTGTAAAACCATCCGTAATTTTTTTGTTTCACTTATTCTATGGAGCGATATTTTTAATTTCCTCTTTCTCATTATTTACCTCCTGATTTAACCCATTTCATTTTAATTTTCCAAAAAAAACGGCAGCTTTGTTTTCAAAAGCCACCGTAAAATTAAGGCACTAAAAAGTGCGTGTTTCTTGTATGTCTATTGCAAATACTTAATAAACCCGTGGAGCAGAGCATTTAAGATAAAATCTTATAACTCGTTAATCGTTGCTGTAATCTGCATATTACGTATACGTTTTGCCGGCGCATAGACTGATATAATACAAGAAAAAACAACCAACAACAATACAATGACAATAGTACTAAAAGGAATATTCCATGCGCCGCCAAAATGAGTAATAACAATCTTCGTGTAAATCAGATAATGAAGCAACAGTCCAAGTATAATTCCAACAGCCGTACCGCAGATAGCGTATGTGGCGGCTTCAGCAGTTATCATTTTTGTAACCTGCTTGCTTCCCATGCCAACAGCACGCATAGCCCCATATTGTTTAATTCTTGCAGATACCCCCATTGAAACGCTGTTCATAATGTTCAATATGGTTATTAGAGAAATGATAGTAAGAAAACTGTACGCCGCAATCCGGAACACCCAATATGAACCACTGACTTCATCATTTTCCTCTCTATTGTCTGCAATTACATTTCCTTCTGATAGATTATAAATTTTGTTTATCGCTGTATCAGATACATCTTTTTCCAATACAACACTTAACATAGCATAGCCTTGTCCGCCCATTAGACGTATGTAGGTTTCTTCTGAACATACTACAACCGCTGAACCGCTGACACTTCCTACGCCCTCGGACATAACACACGCAACTTCAAGTTCTTCTCTTCCTATTTTTATTTTATCTCCTACATCCAGTCCTGTATGGTCACTGTAGATTGCCATTACATATTGAGAATTTCCGTACACTTTTGATATATTTCCGCTTATAACAGATTTTTTAAAACTGTCCATCATGGTATCCCCATAGGAATACAAATCAACCGTTGATACATTTCCATTAATTTCTGTGGGATATTCTAAGCTGTACATCATGCCAAAAACAGACTTTACCCCCGATATATCAGAAATTTTTTCTGATATACTTTTATCTATGGAGTTAGATTCATCCTGGCTGCTAATCGTAATGTCTGGAGTGAAATCACTCGCTGATGGAAGCAGCTTATGAACAATATCAAGGCACGCTGAAAAAGTTAAAAACAGCATGATTGTAAGTGCAAAGGAGCCTGTCATAAGAATCAGGTTTTTCTTAGTTCCTGTTGCATGGTGGATGCCAAGGGAAGTTTCTACTTTGAATAACCTTGTATTTGCCGCATGGACGATTTTTTTGTTTGTTTCTGTATTGCCGGATATTGCCGCTATGGGAGAAACTTTTGCTGCCTGTTTAGCCGGGGATTGTGCTGCAATAAACACAGTAATAATACCTATGGCTGCCCCGCAGAAGATACCACTTATACTGACAGAAAATAGTGGCATATCTACCCATTCGCCTTTTACGATAAATTTTAATATCAGACACGATACCCAACAAGTTACCATACCTAATACGCAACCAATAGGAATTGCTGTTTTACACCAATTCAGCGCTTCAAGCCTTACAAAACGTACAATCTGTTGCTTGCTTGCACCAATGCAGCGCATCATTCCAAAAAATTTTGTCCGTTGTGCAACATTACTGTTCATGCAGCTTGAAATCATAAAGATTCCTGCAATCAGTATAATGACAAAACAAGCTATCGCCAAAGGATAAAGTTCATTTACTCTTTCGTCGTTGCTCGCTCCTAACAGGCTCAAAACAGGCGTGTTTTCATCAATATTTTCAGATGTGAGTGCATATTGTTCTTTTATACCGGCAATCGTTTTTTTCAAATTGTTCTCATTTTGAAACCGGATATAAAATTGAGATGTAGGTTCTACGCTATTTAAATTTCTCACTTCATCAAACGTAGCTCTACACATATACATACAGGTTCCGTCAATAATGTCATTAAATTCCTCATCATCTTCATAAAACCCGGATATAGTATAATTAAAATCTCCCACAGGCGTATTTAAAATAATGTTGCCGCCTATCTGGACGTTGAAAAGCTCCTTTGCATCTGCACTAATGGCAATTTCCTTTTCATTTTGTGGGTAGGAGCCTTCCAAAGGATAATTCACAATATCTGCGACATAGGATTCTTCGACACCATACAACACAACATTTTTTCCGTTGATATAATAGCCGCAATCTACATCTGCATTTATTGCATCATACCATGAGGAATATGCCACATCAGAGTCATCTATAATCTGTTCTGCTTTATCTTCTGGCATATTTTGAAGGGCAATATGCCAATCCCCGTGATTACTCCGCATTGTGGTTACTTGTCCGTCTGTCCACATCTCTACCAAAGAAAAGATTGCAGTTACAAGGAATACGGCAAGAATAATACAAATGCGTGTCATGCGGCTTTGCCTCCTGTGTACCTTTGCGGAAATTGGAATAAGGCTTAAATAGCTTTTCATTCGCGGCACCTCCCTAAATCGGTCAACACACCGTCCGATACCTGCAATATCCGGTCTGCGCTCTGTGCAATACTCCTGTTATGGGTAATCATAATAATGGTTTGCTCATATTTCCTTGACGCTTCTTTCAATAAGGTAATTACTTCGCTGCTGTTTTGTGTATCAAGATTGCCTGTCGGCTCATCGGCAAGGATTAACGATGGGCGTGTAATCAATGCACGCCCGATTGCCACCCTTTGCTGCTGTCCGCCGGATAACTGGCCCGGCAAATGGTTACGGCGTTCTTTCAGATTAAGAACAGTAAGCAGTTCTTCCAGATATTTTTTGTCCGGCTTTTGATAGTCAAGCAGCATCGGGAAAATGATATTTTGCTCCACCGTAAGCTCCGGCACAAGGTTGAACGCCTGAAAGATAAAGCCGATATTCCTGCGACGGAAAACGGTAAGTTTGCTGTCGTTCATGGAAAAAATTTCTTTGCTGCTAATCGTGACTTTACCAGATGTAGGCGTGTCAAGTGCGCCTATCATATTGAGCAGCGTACTTTTGCCAGAGCCGGATTCCCCGACAATAGCCACATACTCACCCTTTGGAACAGAAAAACTGACGTTTTTCAAAGCGTGTACGGCGGTTTCGCCGTTTCCGTAAGTTTTACAGATATTGTTGACTTCTAATAAGTTCATGTGTAAACACCTCTTTCTGTTTTGATAGCCCCAATATAACAGAGAAATCCTACACCTACATTACAATTACCCTACAATTTTGTTGGAATCAAAAAATTTATCATGAAAGAAGTTCCCATACCTAATATGCTGTCAACTTCAATCGTCCCATTGTGAGCTTCTACGATTGCTTTTGTCAAAGACAACCCAAGGCCGATCCCCTGTGTGTCTTTAGAAAAACGGCTTCTATAAAACCGCTTAAAAATATGGTGTAAATCTTCTGGACAGATGCCAAGGCCGTTGTCTTTCACGGTAATCTGGACAACAGACGCAAAAGACTTCCATTCAATACAGATGTAATCACCCTTTTCTGTATGGTCAAGGGCATTCTTCACAAGATTGCTGATTGCTTCCATGATCCAACTACGGTCACATAAAAGAGTTGTTTCCCCATTTCCCGACAGACAAATTTCCTTTCCTTCCTGCTTGGCACGAAACAGAAAATGCTTTTTCACACTTTCTACAATTTCCGGCACATTTTCCAGAGACTTATCTAACACAATCGTGCCTGCATCCAGTTTTGTAATTTTCAATAGATTTTGTACAAGTCCTTCAATACGGTCAAGTTCCTGTCCGGAAAGTCTGGAAAACTCCTGAACTGCCCCCTGTTCTTCCGCTTCGCCCTGTATCAGTCCGATATAAATATTCAGGGCAGCAAGCGGTGTCTTTAACTGGTGCGAAATATCAGATATTGTATTCCGCAGGAATTTCTTTGCGCTTTTTTCGTTCTCTGCATGGGCATTTAAGATAGCAACCAAAGAATTTACTTCATGGAACAATCTGTATAATTCGCCCTCATCATTACATTCAATCGTAACATCTTTGTTACCGGATATGTATTCTGTAATCTGCGATATGGCATTTTCCATGATTTGATGCTGTTCTCTAAAATATCCAAACAAAAGCGCCAGTATTGCGGCGCTCATCAGCAAAAAGCAGATCATCATAAAAGCTGCCGCATTTCTAACTCCAAAACCTATAAGCAACGCCGAAGCCAACATAAAAAAGCAAATACATAACAAAATACTTCCAAAAAGTAGTTTGATTTTCCGGTTTACAAATATTTTCATCCTGCACCTCAATCCACAGTGTTCCATTTATACCCCATACCACGGACAGTAACGATCCGTTCCGGTTCTCCCGGATTATCCTCAATTTTTGTCCGAAGCCTGCGGATATACACTGTAAGGGAATTATTGTCTATATAGCTTTCGTTACAGTCCCACAATCTACTTAAAATCTGTTCTGAAGAAAGTATTTGGCCAGGGTTTTCCATAAACAGGCACAGCAGCTTATACTCACTTGCTGTCAGTTCAACCAATTCTCCCCTTTTATATACTTCACCTTTTAAAAGCCGGATATTGATACCGCCTGAATTTAATTCTGTAACAGCAGTGTTAAAATTTTCACTCCTGCGTATCAGGGCGTTGATTCTCGAAAGGAACACTGCCAGCTTGAACGGTTTCGTGATATAATCGTCACCACCGATATCAAGCCCCATGATAATATCTGTTTCTTCATCAGCGGCAGTGAGGAACATAATGGGCATTTTTGATTTCTGCCTTATTTTTTGGCAGAAATCAAAACCGGAGCCGTCAGGAAGCGATACATCCAAAACAGCCAGATCATATTCTTCCTTTTCCCACAATGCATCTGCCTCCAAAGTAGTGCGGGCAACCGTTATTTCATAGCCCTGCTTTTTTAAGGCAAAAGAAAGCCCGTTTATCAGGCTCAAATCATCCTCCAGTAAAAACAGCCGTTTCATTTGCTCTCTCCTTCCTTTCTTCCCTTTATTCTCCCATCTGCCGGTTTTGGGTAATGTCATCAACTTAAGAATATCCAAATTAAGACTTTTGATTCTGTGGAA
>ERZ778516.1225-NODE-1225-length-20113-cov-5.341061_pt1 | contig 20113 bp, 20 predicted proteins | sample MGYA00510342_ERZ778516 | MGnify/ENA primary metagenome ERZ778516 (study PRJEB29527, sample SAMN07138961) | mouse gut metagenome | material: feces | host: mouse | place: China:Nanjing | collected 2016-01-25 ... | reverse complement strand
AATAAATCTTTGCAAACTATTCAATTTCAGCGATAAAGACAATTTAATATGTCTTGCGCAGTGAAAAGTGATGTTCTTCTTCACGCCCGCCACCCTGGCAATATCTTTCAGGTAGCGGTTCGTGGCCTGGTTGGTAAGCATGGGGAATATTTTCCGGTTTTCCTCCCCTTCCGGTCTGTAGCATTCGAAGCCGTCCAGTATCTCCTCCGCCGGAGGCAGTAGGGGCAACGACACGCGCAGCCCGGTTTTCTGCCGGTTGAAGTGAATCCACCTCGTGCGGTCTATACCGATTGTGATGTTTTCCGGTGTCATGTTCACCATATCAACATAGGATATCCCCGTATAGACGGCAAACAGGAACATATCCCGCAGCACGGCATGCAAGGGCGGCAGCACGGCTTTCCTTATCTTCTCCACCTCTTCCTGCTCAAGGTAGCGCCCCGTTCCACCTTGTTGCGCTTCACGTGCAGCGTGCAGACCGGGTTTGATGCTATCCAGTCGTTCTGCAGGGCGAGGTTCATCACCCGCTTCAACCGCTGCATGTGCTTCATGGCACCGTTCACGGTGCACACACGGCCTTTCCCTTCCCTCCTGAAGCCTTGCAGGAAGGCATAGAACTCCATGACGAATGCCTTGTCGATGGCATCCACCATATAGTCCGACAGCCTGTAACGGGTTTTGACGAAGCGCAGCAGCAGGCGTTCGGTCACATCATAGAGCAGGTTTGTGGAAGGTTCAAGATTTTTTCCGTCTATAATCCGGTGATACTCAAAGAGAGCCGAGACGGTTGAATAGTCGTTCTTACCGTCTTCGAAGGCAAGCCTGAAGTTTTTCAGATTGATTTCCGCCTCCTTCTTGCGCAGTTTGTTCAGCGTATCTTCGATTTTGATACGCATGTCGTTCATGACGCGGTTCGCGTTCTTTTCCTCTGCGGAACGTCCCGTGAAACGTTGTGCCTTGGCATCCCACCCTTTGAGCGGTGCGCAGAAATTCGCATTAATTTCGTATCTTTGTCCGCAGATTGTAACCCTGCAAAATAAAGGTGATACGTTTCCTTGTGTTCTCGTGCGACGCATCCAAAACCTCACCGAGAACGTTTTCTTTTTCTCATTCATCGTCTTTAAGTTTATTTAACTGCAAGACAATTGAAAAAGGAGATTTTACAAGGGAACTTGCCACCGATTCGACCACCGAATACCTGCACTGAAAAAATCGTACATGGTCGAAAAGCAACAAAAAAACCTCCTAAAACTTGCGATTTTAGGAGGTTTTTGACTCAAATTGGCTGTTTGGGGGTTGGGCTACCTGGATTCGAACCAGGAATGACAGGACCAGAATCTGTAGTGTTACCATTACACCATAGCCCAATGGTTGTTATTTCCGTTTTGCGGTTGCAAAGATACAAAGATTTCTATAAATCAAAACAAAAACGAGCATTTTTTTTGCAAAAAACTGATAAGATACCGTAATCCAAAGGATTATATAACTAAAAAAAAACAAAAATTGAAAGAGTTTTCCTCTTTTGCGTGTTTGATATGAGAAATCAACGTATATTTGTCAACTGTTTTAATATAATAATGTATAATGAACGAAACGAAGAAACTGATTCAACAGATAACAGAAGGTATTCAAGATAAAAAAGGAAAAAAAATCGTCATCGCAGATTTGACAAAAATCGACGATACAATATGCAATTATTTCGTCATCTGCCAAGGAAACTCTCCCAGCCAAGTGACAGCCATTGTAGAATCCATAAGGGACTTCACACGCAAGGGTGCCGATACCAAGCCCTTTGCCGTAGACGGACTGCGCAATGCTGAATGGGTAGCTATGGACTACTCGGACATATTAGTGCATGTCTTCCTGCCTGAAACAAGGGAATTCTACAATCTGGAACACCTCTGGGCAGACGCCAAATTAACTCAAATTCCTGACCTCGATTAATCAAAACGTATGGATAATAATACCAACAAGAAACCCAATAAAGTAAATATGCCCAAGTTCAACCTGAACTGGCTGTATATGATTATAGCAATGATGCTGTTAGGGCTGTACCTGACCAACGAAAGCGGTACGGCAACCAAAAATATCTCTTATGATGAATTCCAGCAATATGTACGAAACGGTTATATAAGCAAAGTAATCGGTTACGATGACAACTCCGTCGAAGCTTACGTCAAACCGCAGCACATAGGGAACGTATTTCGTCAGGACTCCAGCCGAGTGGGCAAGAATCCGCTTATTACGACCGAGGCCCCTTCACGCGAGAGCTTGGGGAATTTCCTGCAAAAGGAAAGAGACGACGCCCACTTTGACGGCTCCATCAACTACGAAAAGAAGCGAAACTACTTCGGTGCCATTCTGTGGCAGATTCTCCCTTTTGCATTCCTTATCGGTTTCTGGATTTTCATGTCCCGACGCATGAGCGGAGGTGGAGGCATGAGCGGAGGTGGAGGCATCTTCAGCGTAGGAAAGTCCAAGGCCCAATTATTTGAAAAAGGTTCCCCCATCAAGATTACATTCAAGGATGTAGCAGGACTTGCCGAAGCCAAGCAAGAGGTAGAAGAAATTGTCGAGTTCTTGAAAGAACCTCAGAAATATACCGATTTGGGAGGTAAGATACCCAAGGGTGCCTTGCTGGTAGGTCCTCCGGGAACCGGAAAGACCCTGCTTGCAAAGGCCGTGGCCGGAGAAGCCAACGTACCTTTCTTCTCTTTGGCAGGTTCCGACTTTGTGGAAATGTTTGTCGGCGTGGGAGCTTCCCGTGTTCGCGATTTGTTCCGCCAAGCAAAGGAAAAAGCACCTTGTATCGTGTTCATCGACGAGATTGACGCTGTAGGCCGTGCACGTGCCAAAGCAGCCGCCATGGGTGGCAACGACGAGCGCGAGAACACATTGAACCAGTTGCTGACTGAAATGGACGGCTTCGGCTCCAACAGCGGCGTTATCATCTTGGCCGCTACCAACCGTGTGGACGTCTTGGACAAAGCATTGCTGCGAGCCGGACGTTTTGACCGCCAGATACATGTAGACCTACCCGACCTTAATGAGCGTAAGGAAGTATTCGGCGTACACCTGCGCCCCATCAAGATAGACAATAGTGTGGATGTAGACCTTCTGGCACGCCAGACTCCCGGATTCTCGGGAGCAGACATAGCCAATGTATGTAACGAAGCAGCCCTGATAGCCGCCCGCCACGGCAAGAAGTTCGTCGGAAAGCAAGACTTCCTGGATGCCGTAGACCGTATTGTGGGTGGATTGGAAAAGAAAACCAAAATCACTACCGAGGCCGAACGCCGTTCCATTGCCATACACGAAGCCGGCCATGCCAGCATCTCTTGGTTGCTAGAATACGCCAATCCGCTGATTAAAGTAACTATTGTACCCCGCGGACGCGCTTTGGGCGCAGCCTGGTATCTGCCGGAGGAACGGCAAATCACCACCAAGGAACAGATGCTCGATGAGATGTGCGCCACCTTGGGAGGACGTGCCGCCGAGGACCTATTCTTGGGTAGAATATCCACCGGAGCCATGAATGACTTAGAACGTGTGACAAAGCAGGCATACGGTATGATTGCCTATTTGGGTATGAGCGAAAAACTCCCCAACCTCTGTTATTATAATAATGAGGAATATTCTTTCAACCGCCCGTATAGCGAAAAGACTGCGGAACTGATTGACGAAGAAGTGAAGCAGATGGTCAACGAACAGTACGAACGTGCCAAGAAAATACTATCCGAAAACCAAGAAGGACACAACCGGCTGGCACAACTGCTGATTGATCAGGAAGTAATCTTTGCCGAAGACGTTGAACACATCTTTGGAAAACGTCCATGGGCTTCCCGTTCGGAGGAAATCAGTGCAAACAAGACTGCTGCCGAGGTGAAAAAAGCAGAGCAAGAAGAAGAACAAAAAGCCATAGAAGCAGAAAAGGAAGTCAAGAAAGAAGAAAAGCATGAAAAATAACTTTATCCAACGTGCCGTTACCGGTGTATTATTCGTCATAGTATTGGTGGGCTGTATTCTTTACAGCCCCCTTTCGTTCGGTATACTGTTCACCATTATCAGTGCACTGAGCGTACATGAGTTTGCCCAATTAGTCAACAGGAGCGGCGAAGTAAGCATAAACAAGACCATCACTGCATTGGGGGGAGCTTACCTTTTCCTTGCATTAATGAGCTTCTGTACCCAGCAGTCTATAGGAGCACGGATATTCCTTCCTTATTTGGGACTGTTGCTCTACATGATGATTACGGAACTTTACCTCAAGAAAAAGAACCCGACGGGTAACTGGGCCTACTCCATGCTAAGCCAATTGTACGTGGCACTCCCCTTCGCCCTGCTGAATGTACTTGCTTTTCAATATTCCACGGAAACGAGCAGTGTGACCTACAACCCCATCCTGCCGCTTTCCATCTTCGTATTCATCTGGTTGAGTGATACGGGTGCCTACTGTACTGGTTCATTGATAGGCAAACACCGTCTGTTTGAGCGCATTTCCCCAAAGAAATCTTGGGAAGGCAGTATCGGCGGCGGAATTTTCTCCATCGCTTCATCTTTTGTCTTTGCGTACTTTTTCTCTTTCATGCTGTGGTGGCAATGGGTAGGTCTGGCAATCGTCGTAGTCATTTTCGGTACATGGGGCGACCTCACCGAATCACTCATGAAACGCCAATTGGGAATTAAGGATTCGGGCAACATTCTGCCGGGTCATGGAGGGATGCTCGACCGTTTCGACAGTGCCCTGATGGCAATTCCCGCAGCAGTCGTTTATCTGTATGCATTGACGATGTTCTAACAACGGTTCACACGAACAAACCTGCATAAAACATATAAAAAGAGCACCTGGGCAGATGGATGACATCAAAATCCCGGGTGCTCTTTCTTACTATATACTATCACAACCCTTTTCTTACTTCAACTGCATATTGGACAGATCCACATTAGTAGTCAGCTTTTCATTACTTCCCACTGTTTTCAAATCAAAGGTTACTTCCACCTCTCCATTCTTTTCCGAATTGAGTTTCAGTTTGATGCCTTTGGTTTCTGAGGAAATCTCCAGGCTGTTCAGATTATAGGAGACAGCACCAAGACCGCGACGTCCCGACAGGTCATCATAATCATTATAACGGAGTTCCAAGTGGATATATCCGTCTTCGCCATACAAGGCATCATCCTTTTGCGGACGCACCAGGCTGATGCGGTGTTTTTGTTCTGTTGAGAATGGCAGGTTCTGCATGAAAAAGATGTTCATATAACCACCACTGATGCTGATGTCACCTTTATTTATAAACACGGGGTCGTTACCGAAATCTTCTTCAGTTTCGGGAGTCAGCGTTTCCACCTCTTTCGTCAGAATGTTTTGCAAGCGCAACAGTTTCACGGCATGATCATATCCTGCATAGTTGTCCTGCAAAGGATTGAATACGGTTATCACCCGTTGTCCATCCACGGCATCATACCATCCTATGTCCGTATTCACCGGCCAAAGCGTCCCCCAGACATCGCAGTTCAAGTAAAAGGCATTCCCCGTAACACGCACAGTAGCCCACAAAGGCGGAGTAAAATCACCCAAAGAATATCCATCGCCATCATCACATGATTGCAAGACGGGCATCACTGCCAAACATATTGCCATAAATAACCCATACAGCTTTTTCATAATCAAATTTCTTTTCATTTGTTTTTGTATAGAGAATACAAAAGCCGGGCATTTACTGCACCGGCTTCTTCCATTTTAACAATTTCTTAGAAACTATCCTGATTTTATTTCAGCTTCCTTAACAACGCCACCATCTTGCGGGCAGCATGTCCGGGTGCTCCGGCCTCTCCCAAGCGGGATGCCATGCACTCATATCCCTCGAGCATCCGGCAGCGATATTCCTTGTCGTACAAGATACGGTTCAGCTCCGAGCGTACCTGCTCTACTGTCATGGTATCGGCAACCAGCTCTTTCACCACCTCCCGGTTGGCAATGAGGTTGACCAAGGAAATGTACTTCACCTTCAGTATATGCCGTTTCAGGAAAGCGATAACCTTCCCTATCGGAGTATGGTAGCACACCGCTTGCGGCACACGGAACAGGGCCGCTTCCAGCGTTGCCGTCCCCGAAGTGACCAGTGCAGCCTCTGCCTGCCTCAACAAGGAGAATGTCTTGTTGAAGATAATCTTCACGTCCGCCCCGCCTACATAACATTTGTAATACTCGGGAGAAATGCCCAGAGCACCGGCCAGTACGAGCTGATAATCGGGAAAAGAAGCTGCCGCGCGAAGCATGTCCGGCAGATTATCCTTGATTTCCTGCTTGCGGCTACCGGCCAGCAAGGCAATGATAGGTTTGGACGAAAGTCCGTTTGCCCGGACAAAGTCGTCAAATGTCTCTGAGCCGGAAGCAAGAAAAGCCGTCACCTCATCCACTGTCGGATTGCCGACGTAGTGTATCGGATAGTGATGTTTTTTTTCGAAGAACTCCACCTCGAACGGTAGGATGGAGAACAGTTCATCCACATCCCGTTTAATATTCTTGATGCGGTATTCCTTCCATGCCCAAATCTTGGGAGAGATATAGTAAAAGACAGGAATCCTTGTGTTGGCATGGACAAACTTGGCTATATCCAGATTAAAGCCCGGATAGTCCACCAAAATCAGCACATCCGGCTGCCATGCAACAATATCCTCCTTGCAGCGCTTCATATTGGCAAAGATGGTGCGCAGATGCAGCAATACGGGGACGAATCCCATATACGCCAACTCTTTGTAGTGCTTCACCATCACACCGCCCACTGCAGCCATGAGGTCGCCACCGAAGAAACGGAACTCCGCTTGCGAGTCCTCCTCCTTCAATGCAGCCATCAGATGGGAGGCATGCAGGTCGCCGGAAGCTTCACCGACAATCAAGTAATACTTCATATCAATTGATAATTGTCAATTAATTCAGAACCATGTTTTCAGTTCATCAATCAAGCCGTATGCCGTTGCATCCACCGTGGTCGGGGTAATTGCCACATAGCCGTTATCGAGCGCCCAATGGTCATTCTTCTCATTTTCGGCATCGGTGTTCTCAAACTCACCGGTCAGCCAATAGTAATGGGCATCCCCTCTATGAGCAAAGTTCTCCCATTCGTTCATCCATTGTCCCTTGGTCTGTTCGCAAATCTTCACGCCTTTCAGCTCTTTGGTATCGGGGAAGTTGACATTGAGGCACGTCAACGGAGGCAACCCCTTCTCCAATACCAGCCGGGCTATCTCGCGGATGTAAGGACCTGCCGGCTCAAAATCAGCGTTCGGCTCATGGTTGCAAAGAGAGAATCCGATGGAAGGCACTCCTTTGAGGCATCCTTCTATCACGACGCCCATCGTACCGGAATAGTGCAGGTTTACAGAAGAATTGTCGCCGTGGTTGATGCCGCCCACCACCAGGTCGGGCTTGCGGTCGAGCACCGTATGAAAGGCCAGCTTCACACAGTCTGTCGGCGTACCGGAACACTTGTATACCGTCAGCCCGACATCCTTACGGACCAGTTGGTAGCGGATAGGCTCTGTTACAGTCAGCGCACACGCACTTCCGGAACGGGGCGCATCCGGCGCCATTACCACAATCTCGCCCAGCGGACGAAGAAATTTGATTAACTCGCCAATACCTTTCGCAATGATACCGTCATCATTGGAAATCAATATCAAAGGTCTCTGATTTTTCATAATCTTCTTTTTATTGTCGCACAAAAGTAGCTAAAAAGGCTTTAAACTGCATGCTACAAGGATAATAATTCTTTTGTATCCGAAGATATTCTCAGAAAAGGCTAACTTTGCACCGCCAACAATTGAAATACAAACATTCATAAAATCCATTCCATAATGAACACTTTTTGCCATCCTACCATTGCCGTACGCATCGAGGCTGCAACCGCTGCAATCATTCTGTTTCTGGCAGTCCTGACAAGTTGCGGCAGAAACAATTCCCCCGAGCCACTTGACCAATGGGATGACGGGACATCTACGCTTCGCACGGCAGACCCGGTCATTACAGAAGGCCGGAAACTCTTCAACGACAAAGAATACCAGAATTTCCGGCTCACCGGCGAAGCCTTCACAAAACCCGGTTCCGAAGCACGCCTCCTCTTTCATACGGACGGTGAGTCCGGTTATGAGGTGATATTCCGTAACGGAGACATCGACGGTACGCGCAAGAGCGGCTCGCTCGCCTCCGTGCGCAACCTCTACCGCTCACTCGCAAAAGATGGAGAATGGTTTGACTTCGAGATAACCGTACGCGGACAAAACATCATGGTCTGCATTGGCGGAACCGAAGTCGTCTGCTATACCGAACCCGAACATCCATACCGTACAGAAGAGCACGCCCGGCAACTGCTAAGCCAAGGTTCCATTGCCTTGCAAGGCATACACGGCGAAGTGTCGTTCCGGAATCTCGCCATCGAACGACTTGCCAAGGAAGCACGCAACGAAGCCGACACGCTTGCTCCGACAGACGAACGTACGGACGGAATAATCAGGCTACAGCAACGCGATTTTCCGGTCATAGACTACCACGTTCACCTGAAAGGAGGGCTGACGAAGGAAATGGCACACGCCATGTCCATGAATTACGGCATCAACTATGGTGTTGCCCCCAATGCCGGCGAGGGTGGTGTAGGACGTATGCTGGCCGATGACAAAGAAGTATACGACTATTTTAATGAAGTAAAAGGCTTGCCATTCTTATGCGGGGTGCAAGGTGAAGGGCGTAAGTGGACAACTACTTTCTCGCAGGAATCACTGGGGATTTTCGATTACCTGTTTACCGACGCCATGACCATCATAGACCACAAGGGACGCAATTCGCGTATCTACCGGGCCGAAGAAGCACTCTTCGACGACATTACGCTTGAGCAGTATATGAACCACCTTGTCGACCAAACAGTCCTGATTCTGACCAACGAGCCTGCCGACATTTATGCCAACCCTACCTTCCTGCCCGACACAATGGCGCATGATTACGACAAGTACTGGACTGACGAACGAATTGAACGCGTATTGGATGTATTGCAACAACATGGAATCGCTTTGGAAATCAATGCACGCTACCGGATTCCCAGTTTCGAGATTATCCGTCGCGCCAAGGCACGCGGAATCAAATTCACATTCGGCACAAACAATGTCGATGCCGACTTCGGACGACTGGAATACTGCGCCGAAGCCATCAAGCAATGCGGCCTCACAGCCGACGATATATGGTTCCCGTCGATGAGCACACGCCGCTCCCGCCCCATTGTCATATACAACCGATTCGAGTAGCAGGGAACAACCGCTGTCATCTTCACCAACAGAAACGATACACCTATGGACATTCTTCTCATCATCTTGGGCATCCTCTGCCTGATTGCCGGACTGGCAGGCTGCATCCTGCCTATGATTCCGGGACCGCCCGTAGCCTATACGGGCTTGTTGCTCCTACACCTCACGGACAAGGCGCAGTTTTCCACCATGCAGTTGCTTTTATGGCTGGCGGCAGTCGTCCTTGTACAGATACTGGATTATTTCGTCCCGATGCTGGGCAGCAAATACAGCGGAGGCAGCCGATGGGGCACACGCGGCTGTCTCATAGGCAGCATCATAGGGCTGTTCTTCATGCCTTGGGGCATCATCCTCGGCCCCTTTCTCGGAGCCTTCATCGGTGAGCTGATGGGAGGCAGCAACGCAAACCGGGCCTTGAAATCGGGACTGGGCTCGCTACTTGGATTCCTGCTGGGCACAGTAGCGAAATGCGTGATATGTGCTTACTTCTGCTGGAAGTTCGCAGAAGCACTGTTATAAATTGCAGCGAAAGCACGTCCATCGTTTACAGATGACAAGACAGGCCTATCTGTGTGGTCAGCAAGAATAGGCCGAACTTTCCTCTCGGCTTGAAAGGAATCGGCTCTCTTCCGCCTTTCCCCAACTTGACAGGCGAGTAAAGCGCATCCACCTCCAAGCTAATGCCCCAATGGCGTGCAAAAGTATATTCAAAACCTATGAAGCCATTGACTCCCGCACTGGAAGCGGAAACCTTTATGTCATCAGGATGACCCGAAAGAGCCGTCTTGCTCCGGTAGTGCAAATACCCCACTCCTCCTCCCATGGTGCTGAAACATGACGGGAACATGGTGGCACGTTTCAAGTAAGAGACCTGCGGTGCCACATAGATGAGATTCACCCGTTCTTTCACTCCTTCTGCCTGAAAACGTTGCGAATGCGTATTGCCATAGAGAAGCCCTCCATAGCCCACTTCAGAGGAAGAAGAGTAGCACATAGCTTTGAGCAGGTTGGCCACGCCTCCATCTTTGCCATCTACGTCCCAAGCCGAAATGCCATGAGACGAAGCATATCCCGTGATTCCCCAGCCATAGGTCAGCACAAATGTTTTTTCACCTGTTTCCGTGTCAGTGGCATATATTTTCTGGGCTTTAAGCGGAAACGAGCCAAAACCCATCAGTACGAACAACACAACCACCATTCTTACAACAACCTGTCTGTTCATTTTTCTTCAATTATCCAAAGAGAATAACTATTTTCTGCTATCGCCATCATTGCTTTCAAGTCTAATGTTCTTTCCGTGCTAAACCCTGCATTGTCAATACTCTTGCACATTTCATCCGTAAAAAGCCTAATTTGAGATTTATCTCCAATTTCCACAATATTAGATACATACTCTTTTAAGAAATCCAAATCATCACAATAATGCACATTAGGGAAAAGAGATTTTGCCTTTTCATTTGCAGCATCCAAATCTTGCACCAGACTCATCATTTGAGCGAAATCAAATTCTTGTTTTACAGCTATGGCATAATCCATACCTTCAGGATTAAATAAATCAAATTCATTGCTCTTTCTATGGTTTGCCGGGAAGATAAATGCAGCAAATGCGGCATCATTCAAATCCGTAACAAGTTCTTGAGAAGTTTCGAGGCTATCCGCATCTTCTTGAACAACAGTTTCTTCATGCCCACATGCACTTAACGCTATAGACGAAACAAAAATTAAAAAGATGAAATAATTTCTCATAGCCAACCCTATTCTTGATTAAAGATTCCGCGTTCGAACATACCAAAAAACATTTGCATTTCAAAATATCAGCAATAAAATATTTATCCCCTTCTACGAATCTTTCATTTTAACTCCCGATAACTCCATTAAATGAAAGAGTCATACTCTCACGGAAGACACCCTTGCCTTACTTCTTCGGAAAACACTTGCATATCTGCCGAAACACACTTACCTTTGCCGCACAAGATGCCAACTTGAACAACACAACATGCCGACTTACGACACACAAGATGCCATCTTGCGCATCATTTCCGGCAATGCGCTGCCTGCCGGAAAGAGATGGGGCATACGCCAGGCAGGCATGCGCAACCCAACGGATATACAACCATAACAAGAAAGGATATAGACATGATTTATCTGGTAAGAAAGAAACTCTTCCGCACCAAGGAAGGAATGAAGCAACTATACTATGCCGTGCAACGAACCTTGCAAATGCGCGGAGGAGTGACAACAGAGATATTGGCCCGCCGCATGGCCCGCCGCAAAGGTATGAGCGAGGGCGACGTGCAGAGTGTATTGGTGGACTTGCCCAAGTACATCGAAGAGGCACTCTGCGAAGGCGAGTCGGTCACCATCAAGGGTCTAGGGTCCTTCAACCTGTCCATCACAAGCGAGGGCTTTGAGCACCCCGACGATGTGACCCCAGGCAAAGTACAGGTGTCACGCATCTACTTCAAGCCCGACCGCACGCTTGTAAACAGGTTGCGGCAAAACATGAACTTCTACCGTTACCCGTTGAGCAAATATTTCCCTAAAGAAATGCTGCGGCCCGAGACACTGGAACGGGAAAGGGCTTCGATAGACTAATATGCCAATCGGCCCATTAATACACATTCTTTTTCAGTATAAAGAACAGTGAAAATAAGCTATTTACAAAACAAGCAAAAGACATGAAAGCATAAAACAAATCTTAATCTTCTGCAAGCGAGGCAAAAAAGCCTCCCTGTTTCAAGATAAATATGTATATTTGCCTGCTAATTAGAGGGAAATAACGACCGAACCGCCGAATACGGAGAGACACACCGCCTTGTGGAGTTATTAACAAAACAGGCGACTTATCAACCGTTTTGGCAATCTTCCTCTTTTTTAGTAGGCACTATCCGGAATTATCACTTATTTCGCTGCCAATAAATATTGAGATTATGGGAAAAATAATTGCTATGGCTAACCAAAAGGGTGGCGTAGGCAAGACTACGACGACAATCAACCTCGCAGCCTCGCTTGCCACGCTTGAAAAGAAAGTGCTTGTTGTAGATGCCGACCCGCAGGCCAACGCCTCCTCCGGATTGGGTGTGGACATCAAGCAGTCGGAATGTACTATCTACGAGTGCATTATCGACCGTGCAGACGTATGCGAGGCCCTTCATGACACGGAGATAGACACTCTGAAGGTCATCTCCTCCCACATCAATCTGGTAGGTGCCGAAATAGAAATGCTCAATCTGAAAAACCGCGAAAAGATACTGAAAGAAGTACTCGCTCCGCTGAAGAATGAGTTTGACTATATCTTGATAGACTGTTCCCCGTCTCTGGGTCTGATTACGGTCAACGCACTGACTGCCGCCGATTCGGTAATCATCCCCGTACAAGCGGAATATTTCGCACTGGAAGGCATCAGCAAACTACTGAACACCATTAAAATCATCAAGTCGAAGCTGAACCCCGCCCTCGAAATCGAAGGCTTCCTGCTGACAATGTACGACTCGCGTCTGCGCCAGGCCAACCAGATTTACGATGAAGTGAAACGCCACTTCCAGGAATTGGTATTCAACACCGTCATCCAGCGTAATGTAAAACTGAGCGAAGCTCCCAGCTACGGCCTGCCCACCATTCTCTATGACGCAGACTCAACCGGAGCCAAGAACCACATGGCACTTGCCAAGGAGCTGATAAGCAGAAACGCAAGAAGGGATTAGTGGTTAAGGATAAGCGGTTAGTGATTAATGATTAGGGGTTAGTGATAAATACCATATTTACAATACACAACAAAATCACCCCGCATGGCTAAATAGTAAATTGTAAATCGTCAATATAGTAAATAAACAGATGGCACAAAGAAATGCATTAGGACGCGGGCTGGACGCCCTGTTCTCCATAGATGAAGTGCAGACCGAAGGTTCCTCCTCCATCAATGAAATAGAGTTGTCGAAGATTACGGTCAATCCCAACCAGCCCCGTCATGAATTCGACCCGGTTGCGTTGCAGGAGTTAGCTGATTCCATCTCCGAAATCGGCATCATACAGCCCATCACCCTGCGCAAGCTTAGCGACGACGAATACCAGATTATCGCCGGCGAGCGTCGTTTCCGCGCTTCGCAGCTTGCCGGACTGACCAGCATCCCCGCCTATATCCGCACTGCAGATGACGAGAACGTCATGGAAATGGCGCTCATCGAAAACATACAGCGCGAAGACTTGAACTCCGTAGAAATAGCCCTCGCTTACCAGCATCTGCTGGAGCAATATGGACTGACGCAAGAGCGCCTCAGCGAACGCGTAGGCAAGAAGCGTACCACCATTGCCAACTACCTGCGCCTACTCAAACTGCCCGCTCCCGTCCAGATGGGACTGCAGAACAAGCAGATAGACATGGGACATGCCCGCGCGTTGGTGACGCTGGGCGACCCCAAACTGCAGGTGAAGATCTTCGAGGAAATCCTTGAGCATGGCTATTCCGTGCGCAAAGTGGAAGAAATAGTAAAGTCGCTGAGCGAAGGCGAAACCGTGAAGAGCGGCGGTCGCAAGATTGCCCCCAAACGCGCCAAACTGCCCGAAGAATTCAATATGCTGAAACAACAGCTCTCGAGCTTTTTCAGTACCAAAGTGCAGCTCACTTGCTCGGAGAAAGGAAAAGGCAAAATCAGTATCCCGTTCAATAACGAAGAAGAATTAGAACGTATCATCGGCATTCTTGATACGCTGAAGAAATAAATGAGGAAAAAAGGAAGAATACATCAGTTAGCCATTGCCCTGCTGCTCTGTTTTTTACAGATGGCAGGGATTGCTATGTATGGTCAGGACCGTCCGCGCGCCGCTTCAAAGCGTGCACAGCGGCATCAGACCGATACTCTCGACACCGTGCGCCCGCAAGCCGACAGTCTGAACCGGACGACAGACCGAATACGACGACAGCCCACCATGGGAAAAGACAGCCTTGCCGTGGCCGACAGTCTTGCAGCCGAAAACAAACGGAAGATGCTGGAAATGACCGCCAGCCCCGACCTGAAGGAACAGCCCGTGCCTACGGACAGCCTGCAAAAGGCCATCGACCCCAAAAGATGGGTGCCCAATCCTACGAAAGCCACCTGGCTTGCTCTCGTCATTCCCGGAGGCGGACAAATCTACAACCGCAAGTATTGGAAACTGCCCATCTTCTACGGCGGATTTGCCGGTTGTGCCTACGCCCTCACGTGGAACGGCAAGATGTACAAGGACTATTCGGCAGCCTACAAGGATGCCGTAAACGAAAACTGGACTTCCAGCAGCATCACCGACCTGCTTCCGCCCAACCATAATTACAGCAACAGCCAGCTGACGGAAATACTGCGGAAGCGCAAGGACACTTTCCGACGATACCGCGACTTGAGCATCTTCGCCTTTATCGGCGTATACCTGCTGTCTGTTGTCGACGCATACGTAGACGCAGAATTGTCCAACTTCGACATCACCCCCGACCTCAGTATGAAAGTGGAGCCTGCCATAATCAACAGCCAGATGACCGGCTCCTCTAAAAGAAACGTCGGCGTACAATGCAGTTTCCGATTCTAAAAACGAAAATTAAAGCATAATACCTATATGATACATAAGTCCATCCATACCAGAAGAATTATCCTCGGAGCCTCGATTCTGCTTTGCACCCTCTTCGCCGCTCCGGCCACGCATGCGCAGGAAAGCGTGGAAGTGCTTATCCGCGAAAACGGTACAGAACGCCAAGAATCCATCGAACTGCCCAAAAGTATGACCTATCCGCTGGACAGCCTGCTCAATGACTGGAAAGCCAAGAACTACATAGACTTGGGAAAAGACTGCAGCACCTCTACCGTGAACCCGATGTTCAGCGACTCCGTATACATAGACCGGTTGTCGCGCATGCCGACCGTCATGGAAATGCCCTACAACGAAATTGTACGCAAGTTCATCGACATGTATGCCGGACGCCTGCGCAACCAAGTTGCCTTCATGCTGAGCGCCTGCAATTTCTATATGCCCATCTTCGAAGAAGCGCTGGATGCCTACGGCCTGCCGCTCGAACTGAAATACCTGCCCGTCATAGAGTCTGCCCTCAACCCTTCTGCCGTCTCCCGTGCGGGAGCCTGCGGACTATGGCAATTCATGCTCGCCACCGGAAAGATATACGGACTGGAAAGCAACAGCCTCGTAGACGAACGCCGCGACCCGATAAAAGCGACCTGGGCCGCAGCACACTATCTGAAGGACATGTACGACATCTACAAAGATTGGAACTTGGTGATTGCCGCCTACAACTGCGGTCCGGGCACCATCAACAAAGCCATCCGCCGCTCGGGAGGGAAAACGGATTATTGGGAAATCTACAACTACCTGCCCAAAGAAACACGCGGTTACGTACCGGCCTTCATTGCCGCCAACTACGTAATGACCTATTACTGCAAACACAACATCTGCCCCATGGAAACCGACATTCCGGAGGCAACAGATACGGTGCAGATAAGCCGGAACCTTCATTTCGAGCAGATTGCCGATATATGCGGCATCAGCCTGGACCAAATAAAGAGCCTGAACCCCCAGTTCAAGAAAAGCATCATCCCCGGAGAGAGCAAGCCGCAGACACTACGCCTCCCCATCAACCACATCAGTGCCTTTATCGACAAACAAGATACCATCTATGCCCACCGCAGCAACGAGTTGTTCAAGAACCGCAGAGTAGTAGCCGTTTCCGATACACGCTCGACGGCACGCAACAGCAAAGGCAGTACCGCTACGGGAAATGTCACTTACCACAAGATACGCAATGGAGAGAATCTCGGCAGCATCGCACGGAAATACGGCGTCACTGTCAATCAGCTAAAAAGCTGGAATGGATTGCGCAGTACCAGAATCTCCGCAGGAAAGCGCTTGAAGATTTATAAATAAAGACATAAACGCTTGTCCCGTGTTGAAAATTGCTTATTTTTGCAAAAAGTGAAGTGAAGAAAGGAGAAAGCAGTATATGGAAGAAAACATAAGTCAGAAGGAAAAGGAAAAAGCCGAAGATGAAATGATCGAACAGGCATTCCAAGAACTGTTGAACGACTATCTGGGCACCAAGCACCGCAAGCGCGTCGAAATAATAACCAAAGCATTCAATTTTGCCAACCAGGCGCATAAGGGCATCAAGCGTCGTTCCGGCGAGCCCTACATCATGCACCCCATTGCCGTGGCAAAGATTGTCTGCAACGAGATAGGACTGGGGTCTACTTCCATATGCTCGGCATTGCTGCACGATGTGGTGGAGGACACCGACTACACCGTAGAGGATATCGAAAACATCTTCGGCCCCAAAATCGCCCAGATTGTAGACGGGCTGACAAAGATTTCCGGCGGCATCTTCGGCGACCGTGCCTCGGCGCAGGCGGAGAACTTCAAGAAGCTGCTCCTCACCATGTCCGACGACATCCGTGTCATCCTTATCAAGATAGCCGACCGTCTGCACAACATGCGCACGCTTGGCTCCATGCTGCCCAACAAGCAGTTCAAGATTGCAGGCGAAACACTCTACATCTATGCTCCGCTTGCCAACCGGCTGGGCTTATACAAGATAAAGACCGAGCTTGAGAACCTGAGTTTCAAATACGAACACCCCGAAGAATACCGCGAAATAGAAAAGAAGCTGGAAGCCACCGCCGTTGAGCGTGACAAGGTATTCAAAGACTTCACTACCCCTATACGTGCCCAATTGGATAAGATGGGCCTGAAATACCGTATCCTCGCCCGGGTAAAATCCATCTATTCCATCTGGAACAAGATGCAGACCAAGCATGTACCTTTCGAGGAAATCTATGACCTGCTTGCCGTACGCATCATCTTCGAACCGCGCAATATGGAAGAGGAGCTGAACGACTGCTTCGACATCTATGTCTCCATCTCCAAGATATACAAGCCCCACCCCGACCGCCTGCGCGACTGGGTCAGCCATCCCAAAGCCAACGGCTACCAAGCCCTGCACGTCACCCTGATGGGCAACCACGGGCAGTGGATTGAGGTGCAAATCCGCAGTGAGCGTATGAATGACGTTGCCGAACAAGGCTTTGCCGCCCACTGGAAATACAAAGAAGGCGGAGGCAGCGAAGATGAAGGCGAACTGGAGAAATGGTTGCGTACCATCAAGGAAATTCTGGACGACCCGCAACCGGACGCCATCGATTTTCTCGATACCATCAAACTGAACCTGTTTGCATCGGAGATTTTCGTCTTCACCCCGAAAGGCGACCTCAAGACCATGCCGCAGAACTCCACAGCACTGGACTTTGCCTTCTCCCTGCACACCGACATAGGCAGCCACTGCATCGGCGCCAAAGTAAACCACAAACTAGTCCCCCTAAGCCACAAGCTGCAAAGCGGTGACCAGGTAGAGGTACTGACCTCCAAGTCGCAACGTGTGCAACCGGAATGGGAAGCATACGCCACCACCGCTCGTGCCCGTGCCAAAATAGCTTCTATCCTGCGTAAAGAAGCAAAGGCTTACCAAAAAGAGGGTGAAACCATAATCGCCGACTTCTTCAAAAATGAAGATATCCGCATTGATGACGCCGCATTGGACAAACTGACCAAACTGCATAAATTCCATACCCGGGACGAATTGCTCGTAGCCATCGGTAGCAAGAAGATTGTATTGGGTGATGCAGATAAGAATGCATTCAAAGAAAGACAGAGCAGCAACTGGAAGAAATATCTCACCTTTTCGTTTGGAAACAAAGACAATAAAGAGAACAAGGAGCAGCCGGAAGAAAAAGCCCCTCAAGAAAAGATTAATACCAAACAGATTCTAAAACTGACCGAAGAGGCCATCTCCAAGAATTATATCATGGCAGACTGCTGCCACCCTATTCCGGGCGATGATGTCCTGGGATATATCGATGAAGAAAACCGGGTCATCATCCACAAGCGTCAGTGCCCCGTTGCCGCCCGCCTCAAGAGTAGCTACGGAAACCGTATCATCGCCACCGAGTGGGACACGCACAAGGATTTGTCGTTCCTCGTCACTATATATATAAAAGGTATAGACAGCATGGGACTGCTGAACGAGGTGACCCAAGTCATTTCCCGCCAGCTCAACGTGAACATCCGCAAACTGACCATCGAAACCAACGACGGCATCTTCGAAGGAAAGATACAGCTCTACGTACACGATGTGGAGGACGTGCGTACTATCTGTAATAATCTGAAGCAGATACAGAACATCAAGCAGGTGGTGAGAATAGAGGATTAAAGCAAAAGCATGGCAGAATTAACTTTCCTTATAAAAATAGATTAAGAAAAAGTATTCTCAACATAGTTAAAAGCCAATTAACCTCCAGCGAACCAACCGACATTCAACTGACAGTAAAGCAATATTCTGGTAGTGAATACACTGATAGTAATTTGAATATTTATATAAAGCAATTAAAAATAAATATGCATAGTGGAATTAAATACCACCTTTATTGACACAATTAAAGTCGTTATAAATAACCATTATAATAATGAGAACACAACTAATTTTATGCCTTGGAATCTTCCTGGTTAGCTGTACAAATAAAGTTTCCAATACATTGGTTCTGAATACTGAGAGCCTGTTAAAAAAATTTCCAATTAGATTCATTGGGTAAGAATAATGAAAGTCTTCTTCTATTTAAAGATAAAGTTATTGATTTTGGTACCATAATGGAGAAACAAACATCTGAAATTTTAATCTATTTCCCTTACGCAAATATTGGGCAATCGAGATTAGTAATAATAAAGACAGATGTTTCATGCAATTGCCTCACAGCTGTGAATAAAAGCCCTCCTTTGTCCAGAGGAGAAGTCGGAAGTATAGAAGTCTTAGTTAATATAAGAAACAAAAAGGGAGTCTTTAATAAAGCAATCTTCATTAAATCAAATGCGACTAATGACATTGAAATTATTCGCGTTAAAGGTTTTATAAAATAGTCTTTAAGAGACCCATTGAAACTTTTCAACAAAATCATATTATATAATCACGTTTTATAAAAATAATCTATATGCAAAAAGTCAAATATCTATTAGTTTTGGTTATGAGCATATTTTCTTTCTCTTGCCAGAAAAGTAGTTATTGCGATATATTGGATCATGAAGGACCCGATTACACTACTTGTAGAACTCCAACAAGGGGCAGTTGTAAGCCAACTTCAGGATGTGGATTATTTTGGCTGTTTGAGTGTGATGGAATGTGTTTAGGATTAGGAATTTAACCGCATCATTATGAACAAAAAGAAATGTTTTATATCAATTTTCTTCATATCCTTCTTATTATTTATTCTTCTTAGCCCGATAAGAATAATAGGAGCGATACAAGCTACTATTACTTCGTGCGTGATATTTCAAGCATTTACGGTAATTATGCTTAGTCGATACTATAGAATTATTAAACCTTGGATTCTATTTGTTGCAATTTTATTTGGAAGTTCTATTATTGATATCCCAATAAGGATTCGTTATTTTGAATATACGACGTTGTCCTTTCCTGAATTTGTAGGTAGGATAGTATCTATAATAATAGGCTATCTCGTATTCAAATTAATTGCAAAATTTAGCTGCAAAATGAATAACAGTTCTGATATTGATTTTCCCAAATAGACACGCGCGGATTAGTCGAAGTAGATACTTACTTCATATTCTGAATATTTTCCTTCAGATTCTCCACATCGTCGTAGGTGAACGCGTCCAGCGCCAGCTTCATGCCCACCAGCTCTTCGCGGATAGCCTTCAGACGATCCACAATCTCGAAGTTACGGAGCGTGTTCTCTTTATTGTCCTTCATCCGCTGGCGGGCGCCGGGCAACGTCATGCCACGCTC
>ERZ778516.1222-NODE-1222-length-20128-cov-6.282718_pt1 | contig 20128 bp, 7 predicted proteins | sample MGYA00510342_ERZ778516 | MGnify/ENA primary metagenome ERZ778516 (study PRJEB29527, sample SAMN07138961) | mouse gut metagenome | material: feces | host: mouse | place: China:Nanjing | collected 2016-01-25 ... | reverse complement strand
CAATCTTACCGGCACCTTCCGAACTTGCTTTCAGAAGGAAGCCGAAAGAAAACCTGAACAGTTTCCAAATTACACAAATTATTTCAGACTCTTCTCAAAAAGGGCTTTGGCTTCAATCAATGTACAACCGCTGGTCTGTGTGGTCAGGTGGTTGTTGCCGCTGTTGTTCATCGCCCAGCTGGTGCTATACAACAGGTCGAGCTTGTTGATGCCCTTGCGCCACAACGTCTCGGCATTGTTGTTGAAGAAGGTGATGAATTTTTTCTTGTATGCAGGTTCCAGGCCCGGCTCCATAATCAGTTGCACATAGTAGCGCATGAAAATACCCTTAAACAGTCCGCCGTCACCGTCGCCTTCATCGCGCAACAGGTTGTTTCCGGTATCTATCATGTCACTGTTACTGATTCCGAAATTAGCGGCCTTGCGGGCATCTTTCAAGTAAGAGACCTCCTTGGTAATCTTATACAGCTCGTAGGCGGTACCCAGGAATGTTCCCTGATTGTAAGAGAGAGAGAAGGAGCCGACCTCACCACTCTCACCGTTGATGTTGTCGTAGATGGCACCGGTGGCAGGGTTGAACAGGTGCTCACGCTCCCAATTATAAATCTCAAGGGCCCACTGCAGGTCTTCCTCGTTCTTGTTGATATTGTAGAGCCGTGCGGCAATCAGGCTGGCAGGACCGTTGGAGCAGGCATTCTTGCTCCAAGGCTGGTCGTGGGTCCAGGCGATGCCACCCCCTGCGTAGTCGTTCCAGCCGGTCTTTATCTCATTCCACATTTCTTGAGCGGTTTGCAGATACTTGCTGTCGTCGGTAGCTTCGTACAGACGAATCATGGTGAGGGCAATCCACTCCATGTCGTCGTAGAAATTGTTCCAATAACTGCCACCGTTCTTTGCCTTGATGCCGGTGTACCATTTATCGAACAAATCACTGTACTTGCTGTCGGCAGTACGATTATAGGCATCTATCATCACATCCATGGCATGCGCCTGAGGCCAGTAATGGAAATCCTTGATAGAACCATCATTTCCGTAGTTGAAGTAGTGCTCGCTCGCATTCCAGAAACGGTCTATCAGGGTCACGGAACTACTGTCGGCAGCCGCTTCCCAGTCTATGGTGTACCCCCCCTTGTCATACATGTACTCATCTTCTATCTCGCACGACTGAAGTGCCAAAAGAAGCAGGGGCAGACAAAATAATATTCTTTTCATAATCTCTTCTTAAATTAGTTGGCCAATTCCACTTTATGAGTATAGTTCTCCACATTGAATATCACGCTGATTTTGGTGATGGCACCCGGATTGTGACCATCGGCCGCACCGTCGAACTCGTTATTCAACTTCCACTTCTGATCCCACTGGTTGTCGGGAGTCTCCATGATATAGAAATAAGGATCTTCGGGAGTGGCTGCGCCCGGATTGGAGTCTGTGGTATTCTTGGTTCCCCAGAACTGTATGCTGCCGTCGGCATAGGTCATCAGAAACTTGTAACGTTGGTCGCGCCCCCATCCTTCTTGCTTGAACTCTATTTTATCCTGACCGCAGAACACACCGTTTCCTACATAAGGTAACTCAAAGGTAGCAGAACCGCTCGGGCAGAAGTAGAATTCCAGCTTGCTCACCTCCTTGACGGTTACAGATGCAATGGAGAAATCCATTTCGATGCGGTAAACACCCGTCTTTTCCACTGTTGTTTCGCCTTCGCCTTCCATAATCCGGTTGCCGTTGATGTAGAATGTCTTGGCACCTTCGGCTGCTCTATCTACCAATTTGTAAGTCTTTCCACCTTCTAACTTCGTAAAGACTTCGAACTTGTCCTTTTCGGGTGAAGCACACGCCACAGCCTTGGAAGCATCCATACCACCTTCAGTAGCACTTCCGGTCAGGTAAAGCTGTGCCGGAATCTCTTCAAATCCCACCAAACGAGTGATGGTGAGCTTCTTGCTTTCTTTCGCCATTACAGAATTCAAACCTCTGGACGCCATTACCGTCCAAACAAGAGTACCCGTCTCGCCACTGTTCAATCCGGCAGCCGCACCAACCTTGTTCAATATCTTGTGGCTGACGGTAGCATAGCTCAAAGAACCGCCATTGTCGGAAAGCACCTTGTAAATAGGCTTAGAAAAATCTCCTCCTTCCTTATCAAATACCACTTCATAAAGAGGGGCGCCGCTATCTTCGGCCTTGGCCGATTCCCATTCAAAGAACAGGCTGGCGCTGGCCGACGATTGCAAGACCACCTCCTTGCCGTCAGTGGGTTCATACAACTGATTTACTGAAGAAACTTTGGAGTCCTTGTATTCCATGTCTTCCGTACAAGACGTAGCAAAGAGGACTGCCGAAAAAAGAGCTATTGTTGAGAATATAGTTTTCATTGTTCTTTTGTTTTTAATGAGTTTAGACACACGTTAATTTCCATATCCCGGATTGTTAGGTGCCAGATTAGGATTCAAATTTATTTCACTGATAGGAACTGCCCAAAGGTAATCTCTTGCCTCCTCAAACTTGCGGGTGTCAAGCTTGTTCTCGTCCACGAAGCTTGCACCACGCACCTTGCCCGACAAGTATTCGTTACCAGCCTTCCAACGCTTAATATCATACCAGCGCAAACCTTCCATCGCCATTTCTACACGACGTTCGTCGCGAATAATCTGCCTCATCTCTTCCTTGCTCTTTCCGGCAGGAAAGTTCAAGGCTGCATCGGCAGTGAATCCGGCACGCTCGCGGATGGGACGGATGGTCTTGTTCCATACCTCTTCAGTCATACCGCTTGTTTCGTGAACAGCCTCAGCATACATCAGCAAGATGTCAGCATAGCGCATGACAATGATATTCATACCGGAATTCTGGTCACCGGGAGCCTGCGGATTATAGTACTTACGGGTGAAATAACCGGTAGAAGTGCCGTTTCCACCACCATCATAGGCATCGGTTCCCGAACCCGGACGGATGTTGATGACTACGTCCTTGCTACCATCGTCCACATTGCCGCTCCAGTCATAGCCATCATAAATGATAGTGGCTGTGAGACGTGGGTCACGATTGTCGTAAGGATAAGCAGCGTTATAATCTGTCCCGGCTTCGCTGATGGTTTTTCCGCTAAGCATCAGGTAGGTGTCTACCAACGATTGCTGCGGTACACGGCTCACGGCACGTCCGCCTCTTGACAAAGGAATCATGTCTACCATCTCACCCCAAGTAATCAAATTGGGTACATAAGAACGGTCCATGATAATCTCTTCATTGTACTCATTGGCTTCATCGAAAAGCCCGGCATAATCAGAAAACAGAGCGTAAGTACCATATTCGCCTTGCTTATTCATCAGGTTGTTGCAATAAAGCATCACATTGCTCCAGTCGCTATCCATCAGGTAGACCCGGGCCTGCAAAGCACAAACGGCACCTTTGGTAATCTTGCCCTTGTCTTCTTCGGGTAATTGGTCACGAGTGGGAAGCGCATCCTTGATGTCTTCCAATTCCTGATGAATGAAGCTGATAATAGTTTCGCGGTCCGTACGACTTACACTCCGCGATTCTTCCAGCGTGATGTCTTCCGTAAAGAAAGGTACTGCACCATAAAGGTTAGTCAGGCGGAAGTAAAGGCTTGCGCGGATATAACGTATCTCAGCAATCATACGCGCTTTAACAGATGCGTCCATGTTGGGTACCAGATCCACCTTTTCAAGAAACACGTGGCAGGTCTTTATACCTCCGTAAAGGTCTTTCCATTCGTTCTTGAAGATGTCGAGCGAGGGAGTGGCCATACCCTTGCGAATGGCACGTTGATCGTCCACACTGCGACCGTCGTAAGCGTTGTCGCTCAAACTTTCATCGCTCCACATACGGCCTGCATTGTACATCTGGCTATAAGCCATGTTCACCACATACTGAGCCTTGGTGGTGGAAGTCCAATAGGAGTTATCCGTAAATTTGTTTGTCGGTGCGTTCTCCATCTCGTTGCAACTGCAAAGCATCAGAACAGCCATTCCGGCAAAAGCTATGTATTTTCTTAGTTTCATAGTTATCTGTTGTTTTTAGAATTCAATGTCTATACCGAAACCGTAGTAACGGAGCGTCGGGTAGTTTCTACCGGAATTGGCGCCACTGTTACCCATCTTAGAGTCGAACTCAGAAGACTCGGGGTCAATAAACGAATTGTTACTGAAGGTCAGCAAGTTTTGCCCGTTTACATAGATACGTGCCTTTTCCATGCCTACCTTGCGGCTCCATGTTCTAGGGAATGTGTAACCAATCTGCAAGTTCTTCAGACGCAGGTATTTTCCATCCATCAAGAACAGGTCGGAACCTTGTCCGTTTCCGTAGTTGTTTCTGTTGGAAGTAGAACCCGGAGCAGTAAGTCTCGGCCAGCGTGCATCGATGTTGGTAGGAGTCCAGAAATCCAGTTGATGCTTATAGATGTTATAAGAGTAGTTGGCGTGGAACGGTTCAATCAATTCACCACGAAGCATCATGTCTCGCTTGCCCACACCCTGCCAGAACATACCGAAATCGAATCCTTTCCATTCCACATTGTAGTTGAAACCGAAAGTCAGGCGAGGGAAGGCGTTACCCAAGATGAACTTATCCTTCGAATCGATGATACCGTCTTCGTTACGGTCTACAAACTTCACGTCACCCGGCTGTACCTTTCCACCTACAGGGATAGCCGATGATTCAATCTCTTCATAGCTCTGGAAGAAACCGTCCATCTTGTAGCCGTAGTAAGACTCCAGCGGACAACCTTCACGGGTGATGCGGCTCAACTCTTCTATCTGCGAAATTCTTTCGTGACCGGGGAATTTCAGTACCTCATTCCAAGAGTCACCAAGGTTGAAACTGAAGTTATGGTTTGCGGCTCCCGTCTTCAAACGATAGTTGATAGAGAGGTCCCAACCTTGGTTCTGCATCTCACCAATGTTGTCCATCGCCATATCCGTACCGAATACCGAAGGTACGAGAGGCTTCATCAAGATGTCGCTCGTACGCTTGTAGAAATAGTCGAACGTCACATTCAAAGCGTTATTGAAGAACGAAGCATCCACACCGATATTGAAGGTCTTGGTCTTTTCCCAAGTCAAATTATCTTTACCTAACTTAAAACCTGCACCCGACACTGTCTGGTTGTTGTATGCGTAAGAGTTGTTGTATAGTTCGTAGACGGTAAAGCGATCATAAGTACCGATAGACTGATTGCCCAGTATACCGAAAGAGGTACGCAACTTCAAATCGCCCACACGTTCTTTGTAGGTCTGCATGAAGTTCTCCTCGCTCAGGCGCCAGCCCAACGAAACAGAAGGGAAGAAACCCCAACGGTAGTCTTTATGGAACTTGGAAGAGGCATCATAACGGAAGCTGAATTCAGCATAATATCTGTCTGCGTAAGAGTAGCCCACACGTCCCAACAAAGAAGTCAGACTGGTACGATTGGATCCGTCTACGAAAGTACTTCCGGTAATATTTCCTACAGTACTGTTGGTAATGTCTGTACCAATACCCAAGTCAGGGTCTACACCTTTCTTTTCAATATCATTGCTGGATGAAGTGAAGGATTCGTTGGTCACCCCGAAAAGTCCGGTGACATTGTGCTTGCCGAATGTCTTGTTGTAATCCAGCAATAATTGGGTATTGATGAGGTAGGCAGTGTGGTTCCAGTTGCTAGTTTTGTAGTCGGTATCCTTCACCGGACGCGGTTCGGTGGCCTCTTCATTCAAGTAATAGGCTACACCCAAATTGCGGGTAGAGCGCATGTCGTTTATCACATCCGCACCCAACACTCCACGCAATTTCAATCCGTCAATAAGCCGGAATTCAGCATTGACATTAGCGTTCAGATAATTGTTACGGAACTTGTTACGGCCACCGGCTTCCAATGCTCCCAATGGGTTGAATTCACTCAATACATCATTTAACAAATATCTTCCATCGTCCGATTTCATTTTGTAATAATAATAAGTAGGTACACGGGCAGCATCCACTTCCAAACTTCCACCGGTGGTACTTACACTATTATTACGTGTATAAGCCAAAATAGCATTCAGTTTCAAACGTCCCACTTCTGTGCTAACATTGGTACGAAAATTATAACGCTGCACGCCAAAGTCACTGTTGCCCACATAATTACTTTCCTGGTCATAATAGCCCATGGATACCATATAAGTGGTTTTATCACTACCTCCGGATACACTTAGATTATAATTCTGCTGTAAGGCTGTGCGGACTATCTGATCAAAAAACCAGCTTTCTTCATTTTGATGGGCAGCCAAGTCACGGATTTGATCGGGTGTATACAAAGGAGCCTCTCCGGCATTAGTGGCAGCTAAATTGCGCAAAGTAGCATTCTGATAACCTTTCACCGGCGAAAACAAGATATCCGGATTCTGCCATCCCATCATGCCACTTAACCGGACTGTCGCACGCTGGTTCTTCTTACCTTTCTTAGTAGTAACCAACACTACACCATTGGAAGAACGCGAACCATAAATAGCGGCTGTACCGGCATCCTTCAAGATAGAAATATTCTCAATATCATTGGGATTCAATTTATCGAAGCTACCGCCATCAGCTATCAATCCGTCGATAACGAAAAGCGGGCTGTTGTCGTTCACCGTACTGATACCACGGATATTGAAATTGGTTTTGCGGTCGTTCGGATTGCTGCTGCGCTGCTGGATAACCACATTGGGTGCAGCTCCTTGCAGGGCTTCGGTCATATTTGCCACGGGACGATCCTCAATCATGGAAGCTTTCACCTGGTCTACGGCACCCACGGCACTCTTGCGAGTAGTAGTACCATAACCGATGACAATAACTTCATCCAGCACCTTGGTATCTTCTTTTAAGACAACATTCAGTTGCTTTTGGTTTTTCACAGCAATTTCCTGAGTGGCATACCCCACATAGGAAAAGACGAGAACATCTTGGACACTACAAACAATGGAATAGTTTCCATCCACATCTGTAATGGTACCCACACCTTCTTTACCCTTGACAGTAACACTTACTCCAATCAGGCTTTCGCCGGTGGCATCCTTAACGGAGCCTTTCACCGTGGCATTACTTTGCTGCACCACGGCAACACTCTCCACATGGGCATAAGCAGCGGGAGCCTGCGTCAGCATAGTCACAGCGGGCAAGGCAATAAGCCAGAACTTACAGTTCCCGCTTATCCGAGCCAGCAATGAACTTACTGTGTACACTCGATTCTTTTTCATATTTTTAAGATTAAACATTATAATAAATTGCGATAAGAGAAGAACACAAACAACATCAATGAGTAACCGGTTCATGTAATCTGTGTTCCAATCTTTATTCTAACGCACTTTATTGATTTTAAATGATTTCTGTTTTACAGACTGTTGAGCAAATTCACTTTACCCTCGTTCACCAGTTTCAGAATCAGCTCTCCAAACAGCGTGTTCTGCCAAGCAAACCATGCTCGGGTAAAGTTAGCGGAGTCATCCTTGTGGAAAGACTCGTGCATGAATCCCGTACCGGCATCCGTATCCATCAGCATCTTGATGCAAGTCTTTATCTCCTCATCATTCTGGCTGGTGAATGCCTTCATCATGATACTCATGGGCCATACCATATCATAACCGATGTGCGGCCCCCCGATACCTTCGCCGGCTTTGCCTTTGAAGAAGTAAGGGTTACTGTCGCTCCACACAAAACGACGTGTATTCTGATAGATAGGGTCGTTTACGTCCACATCACCCAAATAAGGCATGGCAAGAAGGCTGGGGACATTGGCATCGTCCATCAACAGATGATTGCCGAATCCATCTACTTCAAATGCATAGATTGTTCCAAACTCGGGATGATTGTAAGTGGCATATTTCTTCAAGGCTGCCTCCACTTCAGCAGCCAAATCGGTACATTCCTTGGCCAAAGATGTTTCCTTGTTTACTTCCGTCAGAATTTCAGCAGCCTTTTTCAAAGAAGAGACAGCGAAAAAGTTGGAAGGAACCAGGTATTGAAGCGTAGTGGCATCGTCCGATGGGCGGAAAGCGGAAACGATCAGTCCCACCGGCTTGACCGGAGCACCCAAGCCGTCGTTATTCAACGTATCGAGGGCACGTTCCGTCTTGCGTTGGAAACGGTAAGGACCGACACTGTCCTTACGCTGCTGTTCCTTGAAAGTCTTCAGGATAGCAGTAATTGCCCTCATCCATTCACCGTCGAAGATACTGCTGTCACCGGTTACTTTCCAATACTGGTAGGCCAGACGAAGCGGGTAACAAAGAGAATCTATCTCCCATTTGCGCTCGTGCAGTTCAGGCTTCATGTCTGTCAAGTCAGTCATCCAGTTGCCCCCCGTAGGTCCGTCGTTGAAAGCATTGGCATACGGATCAATGTTGATGCAAAGGAACTGACGGCGGATGACACCTTCGAGCATCTCTTTCAATTGCGCATCATTGTTGGCCAGCTGCACATATGGCCACACCTGCGCACCGGAGTCGCGTAGCCACATAGCATGGATGTCACCGGTATAAACAAAAGTATCGGGTTTACCGTCCAGCATACGAAAGTGCACAGTAGTGTCAAGCGTATTAGGGAAGCAGTTCTCAAACATCCACGCCAACTTAGGATTGGTAAGCAGCTTCTTCACGCGAAGAATCTCAGCTTCCACGGCTTTTGAGGTGAAAAGGCGTTTCTTCATTTTTGGACGATTGCTTTTATAAGCAGCGGTCATCTGAGCATAGTTCTCCACACAAGTGTTGTCACCTTTCAAGGTAAAAGTGTCTGCCTTGGCATAGCCCTGCATACAGAGCATGGCAACAGCGCACAAGGTAATGTTTCTCTTTTTCATTAGGTATGATTCGTTTTTTTAATTATAAAGGCTGATTAGCGGACACGGCCAAACGCGCGTACATCTCTACCATGGCGGCTTGGGTAAGCAACCATTTACGATTGTCGCGGCTTTTGCCGGTGAAATCAGTATTGAAAAGGCCGTTATCTTCACGAGCATGTATCCAGGCATAGTCCAGGCTGCGGGCAAAGGAATCAAGATAAGCCTTGTTTCCGTCTGTCTGATAGAGCTCCATGAAACCGCGCAACATAACAGCGGTGAACCACACATCGCCCTTCTTCAGCATATGAAACGGGGCTCCCTGTTCGGGGGTGAATTCCATGAAAAAATAATTATGACAAGCGGCGGCAATCGCTTGCGCATCCTTCAGATACTGCTCATTGCCGGTAAGCTGATAGAGCAAGGCAGCCGACTGCATCATCTGACCGCTGTTATAGGCAAATTTGGCACGTCCTATCTCACCGTCCAAACGCATGTTGTCGAAGTAAAGACAATCTGTTGTGTCCTGCAATGTTGCTTTAGTCCATTCGTACAGGCTCTTCCCTTTCTCAAAATAAGAGCTGTCTCGCGTAGCCTTGAAAAGTTTCAGGGCAAAGACGGAACCTGGGGCGTTGGAACAAGTGTTCTTTGATTCTTTCTTCTGTTCGCACCAGTATATACCCCCTCCCAAACAATCATCCATACCGCTTTCTATAAACTTCCAGATAAGCTTGGCGCTCTGCAGATAGTTCTCTTGGCGGGTCATCTGATAGACGTCCGCGAAGTCGATGCCGAGCCACACGTTGTCATCATAAAAGCGGTCGGACAACGGAGCGTCCTTGATGTAAGAAGCATATGCTTCGGGCATGCGACAGGTATCGAAATATTCAGCAAGTCCCGGAAGCACTTTCTCATCAAGTAACTTCTGATAGTTCCCGAAATCTTTCTTGTTATCTTTAGTAGCCTCCATCAGCGCATTCACTGCGGAGAAGGTACCGGAATAAGGCCACAAATAAGAGTAGAGATTGGGACGGTTCTTCTGTTCCTCGGAAGCCAGATAAGTGGCGGTATAGCCTTCCACGTCCGAAGGGTAATTCTCACGCAACAGACAAGTGCCCGGTGCAGAATAGTGAGCATATAAGGAATCAAGTGTTTGTGTTGATCTGACCAGCATTACGTTGTCCGCTACAGCCGGTTCTTTCTGTGTCTTGCATCCGGTTACTGCCAGGGCGCATGCCAACAGGCAGAAAAGTGCTTTCTTGGAATTTTTCATCTTTTTCAACGGCATTAAATTGTTTGACTTGTTTTTCACTCCATCACGGGAGCCTTCTATATAAACCCTATTAAAAACGATTGCAAAAATAGGCAGTAAGACTAAAAGCCAACTATAAATCCATGACATTACCGTCCACATTCCGGACATGGCAGAATTTTGAAACAAGTTTGTCACAAAATGAATACAGTAAACCCGCATCTAAAAAATCAGCGGATACGTACTAAAACGTACCCGCTTTAGAGATAAAGAAGCGACTCCTATTTATTTTGCATACACTTCCATTTCATAAATGCGCACATCCTTACCGGAAGCCGATTGCATGGGTTGTGTCACTAAAAGACGCAGGTAGCGGACACTTTCAGGCTTATTTAGCGTGCGGTTCAGTACATTCTTGCCATTGCCCGAAACATAGTCCAGTGTACGCCATTCACTGTTCTTGTCGGTCTTACCTTGCAGGAAGCAGGAGGAAGTGACGTAGGAATGGTTTTCGCCGGCAGCGTTCAGTAACTTCCAGCCGTTAATGCTTCTTTCACTGCCTAAATCAAAGTCTACGTAGTGGGGCATTTCAGCAATGGCACACCACTTGGTGTTTTCGTCGCCGTCTACCATGAAAGTCGGCTTCTCTTTCTCGTTCACATAGCTTGAATAGCCCATTACCATGTCCTGCTTCAGAATGTTCACTCTCTCTGCAGAGCTTTCCGCCTGATAGCCATCGCACTTGTTTGCCGTGCGGAACAGTTCGGAAACGGGGCAAACGGAAGCAGCTGCAACATTAGTCAAAGTGGCGGCAAAGATAACAATATCCTTATTATCGGGCAATACCACTTCAGTAGCCTTCTCAGGCAGGTCGATGGCGAACTTAAACATGTAAGTGAATTCATACGGCTGATCGCCTTCACCAGAATGACGGTGCGTACCTACATAGGCAACTTCAGCATCTTTCAGATAACCTTCCGTATGTCCGGTGTGCCCCCACTGGCCGATGAAGCCAGTATAAGAAGGTACAATAATCTCCTGCACGGACTTGCCTGTGCGGAATATCCCCTTCACATCTTTATCAGAAGCGGCGGCAGCAAGGATATAGAGTCTGTTATAAGCACAGTCGGCGGGCAGTTTCAGCACATTGCCCTTGCAAGCCATGCCATTCAGTTCTTCACGCGTCTCCAATTTGAAAGGCACTCCATTCACATTCATCTCGGTAGGTATCAACTCGGCAGCGTAAGAATAGCCGGCCTCAAAGTCGGCAGCAGCCTTGAACTCGTTCCAACTGAAACACTTCTTGTCATAAGCAAGCGGCAATGGCCGGGCCACCGTCTGCACCTTCTTATTGGAAGCGAAACGCACCTTGTAGGTCTTAATGCCGTTTGGATTGACTGACACTTCCAAGCGATTTCCACTGAATGCAGCCTTACCGATGGTCTTTTCCGTACCATCTGCTTCTACAGCAGCCACAAGGTTGTCGGCAAAGACAATCGAGGCTTTCTGCGCCTGCTTGCCTCCGGCTTCATACACGCGTACCACATATTCATCTGAGCTTTCGGCTTTCTTTAAGGCTTTAATAAGGACATTCCGGTTGTCGGAAAAAGCCAATGAATAACTCTTGCCCAATTCGCCGCGGTGCTTTCCAACAGCAAATGCCTTGATGCGCTGGTTCAGCAGTTCGGCATTCTCGCGGGTCCGAACTACGTCCAAAGCGCCTGTATGACCTACCAAGCTGTAAGTAAAGGTATGACGGCCGAAGTCTTGACGGTCTTGGTAAGCATAGTTACTTTTTGTCTTCGGAGTGTGTAGCAAAGTGAGACGCAGGGTATTGTTGTCGGGCTTGTCCCAGCCATATTTGCTGTCGTTCATAATGGAAACACCGTAAGAACCGTTAGCGTCTGTCAGGTCGGCCCAGTATTGGGCATATACTTCGTAAGCGGTCAAGCTGTTGTTTCCTCTCTGCACGCTGCCTACACCCAAATCGTAAGTAGCTTTCTCGTTGTTCAGATTGAGGGGGAACTCGGCCTTCAGCAGGGCATTGGCAGACTGCCAGTCCACTTCGTTGGTGAAGTCGATGCGGTGGGCCAATATGCCTTCATACAGATGGATGTACTGGCGGAAGAAAGAATCACCGTGGCGTTTCTCCACGCAGAGAGTCTTACGCAGTGCCCCGTTTTCGCAGAGGGTCATTTTCACATCCTCGGTGATGGAGATAGGAGTAGCGTCCACAGTCTTCTTCAATATCTCCCATGCGGGCCACTCGAACGATTCGTTTTCAGTGAAGAGAGCCAGGCGAATGGCCTTGCCGGCTTTCACCAGTTCCTTGTTGTTTTTCTTGTCGAGCAGTGAAGTGATGTCACCGTTCTCGTTCAGTGTCAGCTTGTAGAGCGAATTTTCGATACTTGTGGCTTCAACAGCGGACACCTTTCTGCCCTCGCCGGAGAGACGGACATCGTAAACCGCATATCCGTTGGCGGGTACAGTGGCTTCTACTAACAAACGAACCTTTCCATCGGTGTATGAAACCAACTGCGAAGCCACCTGCTTGCCTTGTTCATTGTACACTGCCACGCCTTTGGGAAAACGGGGTGCTTTCACCTCCATAGTCACCACATCGGCAGCCTTGAATCCCGAAGCGTTATAGAGCACTACGGGAATCCCCTTGACACGAGTATCAAGCTTGCCTGCCACACTTCCCACGGCATGAGTCAGGATGCCGGAGAATTGCTTCAGAGAAAGCAACTCATCGTTCCATGAGAATTCGTAGGCACGAGGAATGCTGGTACCCGTCAGGTCATCGTGAAACTGATGGAAAATGAAGCGTTGCCAAGATTCCGTCAAACTCTTCCCGGGATATTCGGCAGTGCCTAAAAGGGCGGCAGCTACAGAAGCACGTTCGGCGGCATCACCCAAAAGTTCATTCTGGCGATTGTAAAGCTTCATGGCGGCCTGTGAAGTGTAGCAGCCGGTGCCATGAACGTCCATCAGCAGTTCGCCGTCAAATACGGGGAGCTCGGAATGAGCGTCATATGGTTGGTAATCCTTAAACAGCTGGTCGCTGGTAGCACTGATAATCTTCAACGGGCCGTCTCCCTTGATGCCTTTCTCCACGGAAGCCACAGAAGCGATGGTAGGTGAACCGCCCACATCACCTGTTCCATAGTAGCGGTAAACGGTATTCAGGGGAGTACATCTGGAGAGTTCCATCAAATATTTATTTTCTGAAAGGTCTTCATTATCCCAACGACGACCGTAATCATATCCGTGAGCCAGCATGACGGACGCTCCATCCACCCCTTTCCACAGTCCGACGGTAAAAGGATGCTTGCTCTTACCGTAGAAAGGATTGTTACGCCAGTCCAGCTTCTGTGAAGAGAATCCTATCAGCCCGCAATGGGCGGCAACGGTGGGCAATGTCCATCCGAACCCGAAACAGTCGGGCAGGAAGATGTCGGTGCTCTCCACACCCAGCTCCTTGCGGTAAAACTCCTGCCCCAGCATGATATTGCGGATGAACGACTCGATGGAGGGCACCAAAGTATCGGTAGCATCCCAACTGGCCCCGCTCACGTGCCAGCGGCCTGCCTTTACAAAGGCCTTCATCAGTTCGTATTCACGAGGATAATACTCCTTCATCCAGGCATACTTCACACCACCCTCGAAATTGAAGATGTAGTCGGGATACTGGTTCAAGAGGAAAAGATTCTGGTTCAGGGTATTCCAGACATACTCCTTGATGGTGGTCTGGATGTCCCAGTTCCACTGTGTGTCCAGGTGGGCATCCGCCACCATATACGCTTTCGCTTTCTGCGGTGCAGCGGTCTGGGCCGATAAGTGTCCGCCTGCAACGGCCAACATTACGGCTCCCGCTATCAGGCGGGCCTTCCCCGCCAGCATTGGTCTCCTTTTCATGGTTCTGCTATTATTGGTTTTCATTGAATAAAAGATAATTCCCTGACATACCGGACACAAGTGAAAAAGTTCCGGAATACTTGTTGCAAAGTTCGGAAGAACATATACAAAAGTTTGAGAAAACATAGATTCGGTTCTATCCCAAGCCTTGGGATAGAAATCCCAAAGCTTGAAACGGACATCCGCAACCTTGGGACAGACATCCGCAACCTTGAGACAAAGTACAAGAATCCGATGCCCGGCCTCAGCACAAAGGTAGCCCGGGCTCCACTCCCGTACTGTACAGATTCGCGACATAGATATGTAAAAAACCGTCCATGGCATGATTTCATACATTTATGTCATAAATAGAACACACTTCTTGCAGACCACGGACTACTTTTGCATACAGTAAAAATCGAAAAGCCAATAGCATGAAAAAACAACTCCTACTCCCGGCAGCCCTCTGCCTTTCACTGACCATTTTCGGACAGAAAGTACATCAACTGACCTCACCTAGCGGGAACATCCGCATCTCGCTGGAGCTGACCGACCAAATCCGATATGACGTAGCCCAAGGAAACCAAACATTGATGGACAGCTGTGTCATCGGCTTGGAAACCGCCAACCGTCAGCTGGGCATCCATCCCAAACTGGACAAGGCCGTACGCCAAAACGTAAACGAGGAGCTGACCCCCGTGGTGCCCCTGAAATTCTCTACCGTAACCAACCGCTACAATCGGTTGCTGCTGAAATTCAAAGGAGACTATTCGGTGGAGTTCCGCGCCTTTGACGACGGATTTGCCTACCGTTTCCTCACAGACTTGAAAGGCGAGCAGGAAATAATAAATGAAATCCTGCGACTGAACCTTGTGGATGGCTGCCTACTACATCTTCAGCAACCTGACGGCTTTAAGACTTCCTATGAAGAAGAATATCGCCACCAAACATGCAGTGAGTGGAAAAACTCCAATCGTATGGCTCTGCTTCCCCTTTTAGCCAGCACACCCGAAGGTGACAAAATCCTCATGAGTGAAACCAATCTGACAGACTATCCCGCCATGTTCCTGAAAAACGACGGACAAGGCGGTATTGCCTCCGTCTTCCCCCGTCTGCCTCTTGAGTTCGGAGAAGACGGCGACCGCAGTCTCAAGATTCTGAAAGAAGCCAACTGCATAGCCCGTACTGCAGGAAAGCGCAGTTATCCGTGGCGTTACTTCGTCATTACCGATGATGACCGCAAACTTATAGAAAACACCCTATCCTATCGCCTCGCTGAAAAGAATGTCATAGAAAATACCTCTTGGATTAAACCCGGACTGGCCAGCTGGGAATGGTGGAACGGAGCCATACCCTACGGCCCCGACGTAGACTTCAAGGCTGGCTGCAACCTTGACACCTACAAGTACTTTATCGACTTCGCATCCCACTATGGCATAGAATATATAGTAATGGACGAAGGCTGGGCCATGAACACCCGAGACCCCTATACACCCAATCCCACGGTAGACATACACGAACTCATCCGCTACGGCAAAGAGAAAAACGTAGGCATTGTGCTATGGCTCACTTGGCTTACGGTAGAAAATCACTTCGACCTATTCGAAACCTTCGAAAAATGGGGCGTGAAAGGCGTAAAGATAGATTTCATGGATCGTAGCGACCAATGGATGGTGAACTTCTATGAACGCGTGGCACGCGAAGCCGCCAAACACCATCTCTTCGTGGACTTCCACGGTGCCTTCAAACCTGCCGGATTAGAATACAAATACCCCAACGTACTCTCCTACGAAGGCGTGAGAGGCATGGAGCAGATGGGTGGATGCCGTCCCGACAACAGTGTCTATTTCCCCTTCATACGCAACGCAGTAGGAGCCATGGATTATACTCCCGGCGCCATGCTCAGCATGCAGCCCGAGGTCTACCGTTCCGAACGTCCCAATTCTGCCAGCATCGGCACACGTGCCTATCAGATGGCACTCTTTGTTCTCTTTGAAACCGGCCTGCAGATGATGGCAGACAACCCTACCCTCTACTACCGCAACGACGAGTGCACCCGCTTCATCACCCAAGTACCTCAAACATGGGACGAAACCATCGCCCTCGAAGCCGAAGCAGGAGAGTATGCCGTCGTGACCAAACGCAAAGGAGAACAATGGTATATAGGAGGCATGACCAACAACCGCGAACGTGAACGGGTCTTCAACATCTCCCTCGATTTTCTGCAAGAAGGAAAAAACTATCTCATGACCTCTTTTGAAGACGGCATCAACGCTGACCACCAGGCCATGGACTACCGCAAACAAGAACGAACCTTGAAGAAAGGCGACCGTATCACAGTCCGTTTGGCACGCAACGGCGGATTCGCTGCGGTCATCCGCTGATCATATCCATACCTACCTGCTCCGTACAAATACATTTCTAAAAAATACGGAGCAGATACAAAGCAAACAGTAATCCTACAACTGAAGAAATATATTGCGAATATTGACTGTTTCCACCTTAAAATATATCTTTGCACACTAAAATCAATACAACAAGCCACATGAAAGACATATACTGGAAAGGCCATACAATTTTATTGCTCGTCAGTCTCTTATGCTGTGTTCCGGATTTTGTACACGCCTACAGTCTACGGCAATTCTCCAACAAGAACGGTCTTTCCAATAGTGCCATCCAATCCCTTTACCAAGACAGCCAAGGTGTACTCTGGATAGGAACATGCGACGGACTGAACGTGTTTGACGGCAACAATATTCACCTATATACACCAGTTGATGTGTCACGTAACCTATTGTCAGGCAATATCATCAGCCAAATCGTAGAATCAGAGCCAGGCATACTGTGGTTACAAACCAACTACGGGTTGGACAGATTGGATACATACCGACAAACCTGCCGAACCTTTACCGAATTCAAGGACAACATCTTCTTGGCACGAAGCAACAACAAGTGCATGTTAGTGCTGAAAGATGATGGGAATCTGTATCACTACCAACAAGAGAACCAGAGATTTTTACAGCTGAACACCTCTTCCATGGATTTCAATAAAGTACTGTCCATGACTATCGATTCCAACAACTTGCTTTGGATATTCGCAACCGGAAACAACACTCGTTGCTATCGGCTGAATCACACGGGAAAAAGCGTGACTCTGATTCCGGAAAAACCATTTGGACATCACGGCCTGAAGCATGCCTTTATCGGAAAAGATTCAGCCTACTTCATTGATGAAACCTATGCCCTCTACGAATATAGTTTCAGTAACCGACAGTGTTACTACATTGCCGACCTGAAGGACGAAATAGAAAAACGGGGTGAAGCATCTTCCATCATCAAACGAGAAAATGACTTCTGCATCGGTTTCAAAAGCAGCGGCTTGATAGTACTGAAATATGAAGCGAACCAAAAGATTAAATACCGTATAGAGTACACCGAAATACAGTCGGGCATCTTCTGCCTGATGAAAGACAAATTCCAAGACATCGTATGGGTAGCTACCGACGGAGAAGGACTATACATGCTTTACAATGACACGTTCACCATGACCAACACTCTGCTCAATACTCCCGCATATCAAGTGAACAACCCGGTACGCAGCCTCTACCTCGACCCACAGCAAACCCTATGGATAGGAACCAAGGGAAGCGGCATATTGCGCATACCGAACTATCTTGTCGACAGTACCCCCGAAAAACATGATCGTCTCATCACCGGTAACAGTACATTGACCGACAACTCCGTCTACTGCTTTGCACCCGGTGGAAAAGACCGACTTTGGATAGGCACGGAAAACGGTATCAATTATTACTCTTATTCTACCCATCAACTGAAAGAACTGGCGGTACAAGCCAATGGGACTAAAGTGAAATATGTGCACTCCATCGACCAAACCAATGACAGTACACTGTGGATTTCTACCGTGGGCGAAGGAATCGTAAAGGTGACACTAGAGAATCAGAGAAAAGATCCTACTGTGAAGCATGCCACACGGACTTTGGTGAGCAACGGACACATGGCATCAAACTACTTTTTCACCTCCTACCGCGAAAGCAGCTCTGCGCTGTGGTTCGGGAACAGAGGGCTCGGGGCCTACCGTATTGACGTGCATACCGGAGAGATGGCACAGTTCCGCTTCAACAACTTGGTAAACAGCCAAACCGCCAACGATGTGTTCGCCATACACAAAAACGAGCAAGGCTACTGGCTGGGCACCGGATCGGGGCTTCTCCGCTTCCACCCGAACGAAGGCGGAAACCCAGACAGCATCAGTGCAAAGCTCTACACCAACAGCACCGTACATGGTATCTTGGAGGACAACCGGGACAATCTCTGGGTAAGCACCAATCAAGGATTAATGAGACTCAACCCCCAAGAACAGACCAAGCAAACCTACAACAACGGAAACGGACTGGCCGTGACCGAATTTAGTGATGGAGCCTTCTACAAAGACAATGCCACGGGAATTCTTTTCTTTGGAGGTGTAAACGGCTTCGTCACCGTGAGGCCCGATTCTTACATTACCACAGACTATATGCCCGACATCAGCCTGAAAGGACTTTCCATCTTTGGTAAAGAATATAACCTACATGACTTTCTACATAACAAAAACGGAAAACCCGTGCTACAACTGGACTATAAACACAACTTCTTCCAGCTGAACTTCCGGATAACAGACTACATTAACGGAAACGACTATTTCTACTCCTATAAACTAAAGGAAGCAAGCGACCAATGGATAGAAAACGGAGTTTCACCCAATGCCATCTTCTCCAACCTTTCCCCCGGAGAATATACTCTATTTGTGAAATACCGCAATAACATCAACGGTAAAGAAAGCCATCCGCAAGCCTTCACTATTTACATCGCTCCGCCTTGGTATCTCAGTTCCTGGGCCTATGTGGGCTACTTTTTGTTAGGATTACTACTATGTGCAGGCATAGTTTCCTATGCATTCCATACCTACCGCCTGAAGCGGCAGCACATGATGAAGAAAATGGAACGACAGAAAAAAGAGGAAATCTATGAATCAAAACTACGCTTCTTCACCAACATTACCCACGAGTTTTGCACCCCCCTCACCCTGATTCAGGGACCGTGCGAAAAGATACTCACCCACAAGGAGACAGACATCTACACGCACCGCTACGCCAAGATGATTCAGCAAAATGTGGAAAAGCTGAACGGACTCATTGTGGAGCTGCTGGAATTCAGAAGACTGGAAACGGAAAACAAAATGCTCTCCATACAGCCACAGCCTGTTTCCGAAAAGTTAAGGGACATCGCCGAATCCTTTGGCGACATGGCAGAAAACAGAGAAATGAACTACCGCCTCGACATCGCCCCCGAACTGATATGGAACACCGACCTGAGCTGCTTCAACAAAATAGCCGGAAACCTCATATCCAATGCTTTCAAGTACACACCCGACAAGGGGAACATCTGCATAACATTGTATGCAAAAAACGAACGTCTCATTTTGAAGATAGCCAATACCGGCAAAGGCATCACACCGGAAAATCTCGGAAAGATATTCGACCGCTATAAGATTCTCGATTCCGTGGAGATGAACGGCAAAAACTCAAGAAACGGACTGGGACTGGCCATCTGCAAAAGCATGGTGACGCTGCTGGAAGGGGAGATAAACATCGAAAGCATACCGGGCGAACTGACCACCTTCACTGTAAGCCTGCCCTCGCTATCTCCCAACGGACAAGAGGTACCACAAACCGCATACGAAACGGCTTCTCCAAGCATTCTCACCGAAGAAGCGCAAGAACTGCCCGAAAAATACACCCGAGAATTCGACACAAACAAGCAGACAGTCATGGTGATAGATGATGACCCTTCCATGCTATGGTTCGTATCCGAAATATTCACGGAGAAATACAATGTACTCTCCTTCAATAATGCCCAAAAGGCATTAAACAGCTTGGAGCAGCGACAGCCAGACCTCATCATCTCAGACGTGATGATGCCCAATATAGACGGGCTATCCTTCACCTCCGCTATCAAGCAACATAAGCTGTGGAGCCATATCCCCCTCATCCTGCTCTCGGCACTGCATCACGAAGACGACCAAGTAAAAGGACTGGAATCTGGAGCGGATGCCTATGTCACCAAGCCTTTCAACGTGAAATACTTGGAAAAGATGGTCTATCATCTCATCCGCCGCGAAGAAAACCTGAAGG
>ERZ778516.1215-NODE-1215-length-20225-cov-8.316113_pt1 | contig 20225 bp, 20 predicted proteins | sample MGYA00510342_ERZ778516 | MGnify/ENA primary metagenome ERZ778516 (study PRJEB29527, sample SAMN07138961) | mouse gut metagenome | material: feces | host: mouse | place: China:Nanjing | collected 2016-01-25 ... | reverse complement strand
CAAAAGCGGCACGAAGTGCGATTGTGGATTTGGAGCATGAGATGAAAGCCAAAGCGGAAATCCTAAAATATACAAAGCAGTATATGGCAAACAGGAAATACCAGAGAGGATATGAGAGAGCGAAAGATCAGGATGCATATTTCCGGAGTCATGAAACACAGATTATTCTCTTTGGAGGCGCTGAAAATATGCTGAAACGGTATGGGATAAAGACTGCTTCACTAGATGTAGAAAAGATGCAGGCGGAATATGATACAATGACAGCGCAAAAGGCAAAGCTAAGGAAGATATATCAGAAAGCCGAAAAAGAGGAGGAGGCGGATAAGCAGTTGAAGAATATAAGGCAGTATTTAGGGATTGAGAGAGATAAACAGGAAACGACAAAGCAACACGAAAAACAAGATATGAGTTTATAGGGAAGAGGGGAAAAGATTATGAATTTGACTTATGAAAAATGTGGAGATTATTTGATGCCGAACTTAGTTCCTGATCTGGAGCCTGAGGGAGAGTTTAGGAAATTTGGACTGATGAGGAAATCCTATCTGGAAAACCACAGGAGAGGTATTTATTCAGGATTACTGTTATCTGGCGAATTAAAGAAGCATTTGTTGATGATACAGGAACAGTCAGAGGAAAGATTTGATTTGCTTGTAGAACAGATGGCAAAGCGGGAGGGAGTGACGGAACAGTTAAAAGCACAGGATCAGATGCTTTGGGTGCGGAGAATGAATAATATTCGGGCAAGGGCGGAGGAGATTGTGCTAAATGATATAATTTATTGCTTATAATGTTACCGGTAAATGAGTTGTTTTCTGAATCAATTATTTAATAGCACACTTTTAAAAATTAAAATTGCTCTTTAATTTTCTAAAGATTTTAATGACAAAGTAAACTATATGTGATATAATTTTTTGAGGTGTTTAATCAACAGAATTTTGGCAAGTTATATGGAAGGTAAAGAATATGGCGGTTTCTTATAATGGTTTGTGGAAAATGTTAATTGACAAGAATATGTATAAGAAGGATTTAGCATCAGAATTAAATATAAGTTCAGCAACAATGGCAAAAATGGGAAAAGGCGAAAGTGTATCTATGGATGTATTAGCGCGAATATGCAGTTATATGGATTGCGATATTGGAGATATTATGAGCTTTGAAAAGACTGACAGAGAGGAAGTACAGAGTAATGGTAGTAAATAAGCATGGAAGTTTTTATATGCGAAGTGGATGGGGAACCAAAATCATTCAGGCAGTAAAAGAAGACAATATGATTTTTTCGCCAAGTAATGAGCAGGCGGCAATTGATTCTATTGGTTTGGGGCGCATAATGATTAAAGCGTTACGATATTGGTCAGATGTTATGGGATTGACGAACGAGGTTAAGGCACAAAATGGTATAAGAAAAGAACCAACTCAATTGTTTGAATATATAGATAAATACGACAGATATTTTCAACGCATGGGGACAATGAGTTTACTTCATAGAAACCTTGCTTTAAATGTTGATGAGGCAACGGCATGGTATTGGTTATTTAATGAGTGGAATAGTACTACTATTACAAAGGATGAATTTTCAGATGGTTTCCACACATATCTTGCTGTTAATGGCATGAAAATTAAGAAAGATGCTGTAGATAAAGAATATAATTGTGTCAAAAACACATATATTGGCGAGAAATCTTTTGATTTAAAAACCATCATGGACGAGGATACTTATCCATTTTTGGCACCACTAAAAGTTTTGAAAACTGGAGAAAAGAAAGTTTTATTGAAAACACATTTAAATAGTCGTGAGATTCCGGTGGAACTTCTGATTTATTGCGTGGCTATGGATAATGAAGAACGAAATTTTGAAGGAAATCAGATAAGTATTGAAGTCTTGATGGAAGAAAAATGTCAGGTAGGAAGGTATTTTAATATTAGATATTCCGAATTGATAGATATGCTTCTCGAAGCGGAAAATAAAAGATATATCGGTCTTAATAATAATTTTGGGAATAGATATATTGAATTTATAGGCTATAATTATACGAGCCTGTTAGATAAATACTTTATTGAATAGGAAGGCAGTTATGAAATATTCACAGCTTATAGAAAAAAGAAAACAGTATAAGTATTCAGCGAACATTTGTTTTGATCTAGAGAACGAAAATCGCTTGTCAGGATTTATTCCTAATGTAACAACAACGGAGATTTTGCGTGAGTATTTATATGGAATAATTCAAAAAGGAGATACACATTCCAGAATTTTATATGGTTCATATGGAACGGGGAAGTCACACTTACTCACTGTATTAAGCGCATTATTAGGGCATATAAATACAGATGGCAAGGCATTTGATATTTTTATAAATGCAATTGAACATTATGATAAAGAATTTGCAAAGGATATAAAAACGTACGTCAATAATGATAAACCATACATGGTAGTGCCGATTTATTCCGATTTTTCAGATTTTGACAGATGCATATCATTTTCACTGAAAAAAGAGATGGGAAAATTAGGCTACGAAATATGTTTTAAAAATTATTTTCACGAAGCATTAGAACTTCTTGAAAATTGGGAACAAGGGGAAGATTCCTCTCTTCGTTTAAATCAGATTTTGTACGATTTGAAAATTGATACGAATAAATTAAAGAATAGTCTTGCTAATTTTGAAACATTAAGTGAAAAGATGTTTGACGAGGTTTTTAAGATGATGACCTACGGCGCCTCATTTGTAAGCGGCGTAGGAAATCTTATAGATAATTTGAATCAAGCGAATCAGGCTATTATAGATGATTATAGAGGAATCGTATTTGTATTTGATGAATTTGGAAGATACATTGAGGATAATAGCGAAAGCATAAAAGTTAAAACCATTCAAGACTTTGCAGAGTATTGTGATCATACGGATTACGACAATCATTTAATTTTGGTGTCACACAAGCAACTGTCTCTGTATACGGATAAAATGAAAAAAAGTCTTAGTGATGAATGGAAAAAAATTGAGGGAAGATTTAAGTCTACTTCTATCAATATTAAGTATGATCAATGCCTTTCTTTGATTCCGCACATTATTCCTAAAACGAAAAAATGGGAGGATTTTAGAAATAAATATTCAGAAGAATTGAATTGTCTTTATGAACAGGCTTGGGATTTTAAAGGCTTTTTGCTACCGCCTGAAGGAGGCAATCCATTTGAAGGCGGATACCCGCTTCATCCAATTACGCTTTATGCATTAGACAGATTATCAAAAAAAGTGGCACAGAATGAAAGAACATTCTTTACATATCTTGCAAGCGATGAAAAAAATTCGCTTTTTTTGCAGTTGAGGAATCTGAAGGATGACAGGTTTCATTTTGTTGGATTAGATTATATTTATGATTATTTTGAAGAGAATATAATGTCATTCAGGGCGAATGACATCTATTTGGTATATAAAAAATTACAGTATGCTATTAACAAATTAGGAGATATGCAGAATTCAACAGAGGTCAGAATTTTAAAGGCAATGGCGGTTATCAATATTATTTCTGATACAGCTATCCTGTCATCTAACAGAAATACTTTGTGTCATGTTATCGATGAAAATGACGCAGAAGTCATTAGAGCCATTGAAGAACTGGAACAGAAGAAAATTATTAAGTATATGCGGCAATATGGCTTTTATGATTTTCTTGACAGCAGTATTTATGATTTTGATTCGCTGATCGAAGAAAGGATACCTGCAATCAGCGATGATATGGTAACAGCTACATTAAATGATGAGTTTTCTGGTTTTGCAATTTATCCAAATGATTATAACTTTACATATCATATGAACAGAATATTTGCGCCAATATTTGTATACAGGGCAGATATGAGCAAAAAAACATTCTTAAAATCGTTGCCGGCATATTATGATGGTATTGTTGCGTTCATTTTGGACAGAAATTATAAAATAGAAGAGTATGCGATAGACTCTGGAATACCTGAACGTACAATTTGTTTGGTAAATACTGTACCGCAAACAATCGAGAATGAGGTTAAACGCTATATTTCTGTTAAGTATTATTATGCAAAAAGGGAAGAATTAAAAAGGGATGATCCAACAGTTGAGAAAGAACTTCTTTTATATTTGGAAGAAGAAAAAGCAATCGTGAATGACTTGATTGAGAGTTGGAAAAACATGCTGGACAAGAATATCGTTTCAATTGTGTATGGAGAAGAAAGAAATATTTCATCAGCATTGGAATTGACTAAAATTGCTTCAGAGGTGGTGGAAAAAGCTTTCCCTAGAACGATAATTGTTAATAACGACTTGATAAATAAAAATGCAATTTCTGGAGCCATTAAATTAGCGAGAGCTAAAGTACTTGAATATATTATGGGCGATGAAGATGACATTCTAAAAGAATGCACACCATTGTCGCCGGAACATACAATTATTCGGTCAGTGCTTGTGAAAAATGGCTTATATGATGAAACAAATGCAACTCTTAATGTTTTGCCAGATGGTGAGTATTCTGGAAAAGCTGTGCAAAAAGAAATAAGAGATTATCTAAAAAAGGCGCAAAAAGCACCTGCTCCCTTAATTGAGATATACAAAAAGTTAAAACAACCACCATATGGATTGAGAGATGGATATCTTCCGATTTTACTTGCGTATGAAATGAAGAAACATGAGAATGTATCAATATCATTTCATGGCGCAGACAGAGATTATTGCATAGATGAACTTATAAAAGCATTTGAAAGTCCGGAGGATTTTTCGATATATATTTGCAACTGGGATAAGCAGCAGAGGGAATTCATTGAGAGGACGGAGGCGTTATTTGGGGGATATAGAAACAGCAAGTCCAAGAGTAGGCTTAAAGATTTATTAAATGCCATGAATACTCATTTTGCAGGAGTAAGTAAAAGTGCGAGAACAACCGAAAAATTTGTCACTGCAAAAACAAAACTTTACAGAGATATTATGAGCGTGTCATACAAGGATTACAATGCGTTTTTCTTTGAAATATTACCGCAAATTAATCGAGATTTATCTGAACTTTCTTATGAACTTGAAATGATTAAAAAGGAGTTAGAAAATGTATCGAAACTGCAACTGGCAGAGGCGGATAGGATTATTCGAAACATTTTCGAGATAGCAGATACAAGCAGTATAGTAAATTATTTTGCAAAAAAATATGAGGATGATTGGTCTCAAAAAGAACATAAGGTGTTTGATTATCAGACCAATGCAATGCTTGAATACTTAAAAACATTTAATCGTGGGAATAGAGATAATATATTTATAGAGGAATTAGCACAGGTAATTACAGGGTTTGAAATTGAATATTGGAATGACTCTAAAATGGATGACTTTAATGACATATTGATGCGCATTATGACTCAATTAGAGAATTTTGAAATCAAAGAAGGCTTGGAAGATAATGAAGTGAAAATTATTATTCAAGCTGGAAATGAGAACTTAAGGAGCACACAATTTGACAAACAAGAGTTGAGCAGAAATGGACAGGTAATGTTCAATAAAATGAAAACAACGCTTGAAAACTTTGGGCAATCGTTATCTCAAGAGGAAAAAATGCAGATTGTTGCAAGGCTCTTGGAAGAGATAATGTAGATGAATGGAGAGTTTGCATGATATTTTGGTGCAATAAATGCCAAGAACCGATTTTTGATAAGGAACTGCATAAGCGCTCGTGCGAGGGGAATATTAAAAAAATTTCTGATGGGACTATTTGCAATCCTGTATTTTTGCAAGAACGGAAATTACTCAGTTATATTTGCGGAGAAGATTTAAGTAACAAGAATATTTGGTATTTTGGAGCGAGTAAGTATTATTATGATGGACAACTAAAAAAAATACCATATAGGGATTGGTATAAGAGTAAGAAACATCTTTTGTTTGCTGAGGAGCTTCGGAAAGATATAGACATAGAAAGAGACTATTCTGCGTATATGGGAGTAGTAGAAGCAAACTTATCATATGTTAAGAATCTGGTTTATGAAGCTGAAAAATATATTACTGACACTATGAATAAGTATAGGGCGGCGCATTATATACCAACCGTATCATTTTCCGGAGGTAAGGATTCAACGGTAGTGAGCCGTCTGGTACGGGATGCGCTTCAGGATAATTCTGTTTTACATTTTTTTGGAGATACAACACTTGAATTTAAGGAAACTTATGACTATGTAAGAAATAAATTCCGTAAGGAGAATCCTTTGGTTCCTATGCTGCCTAGTGAAACTGAAAACGATTTTTTTAAGCTTTGTAAGGTATTTGGACCGCCAAGCCAGCATGAAAGATGGTGTTGTACTATCTTCAAGACAAGTAATTTGAACAAGGAACTTGATAATTTACCCGGAAATAGCTTATCGTTTCTAGGAATACGGCATAGTGAATCGCTTGCAAGAAAGTCATATGAACGGACACAAGAGCATTCAAAAATATCTAAACAGATAAATGCGATGCCAATCATAGAATGGACAGATTATGATGTCTGGCTATATATTTTATATAGGGATATATTGGTGAATGATTGTTACCAATATGGATATAAACGAGTTGGGTGCTGGTGTTGTCCAAATAATTCAGAGTGGTCAATGATGTTGACAGAAATATATCATCCAGAGGATATGCAGCGCTGGAAGGATATGATATATGATTTTGCCAGAAAAACCGGAAAAACGGATATTGATGATTATTATGATGAAGGTAGATGGAGAACGCGGCGGGGAGCGAGCGGACTTCAAGTAAAAAATGTGTCAATTGTAGACACCGTCTGTAATCTATCAGATAGAGCCAGAAATATTATTATAGAAAAAAAGTTGAATAAAGATGTTATTGAATTTTTTAAACCATTAGGTGAATTAAAAATAGTCGAAAAAGCTGATGCAACCTATATTTCAGTATTTGACATTGATAAATCTGATGTATATAAGAAATGTTTTGAGCTTATTATTTCATTTGGAACGAATGTAGTTAAGGTGTTGCCGGAGGAACGAATAGATATTACGAATTTGATAAATAGAATAAAATGCCAGCTTCGTAAGTATCAATTTTGCATCAGATGTTCAGCGTGTGACTCAGTGTGCCCTCATGGTGCGATAGACACAATTCACGGAACTTACCATATTGATGAATCTAGATGTGTACACTGCAAAAAGTGTGTAGCCAAGTTTTATAATGGCTGCATAATATGTGACAAAGTTGCTGGAAAGAAGGAGGATAAAGATGATTAAAGAAGAACGCAGAAAAGATTTGCCGATAATAAGAGTTATGACTGGCATAAGAAACATGGGATATACATTGGAAAGTGCTATTCTTGATATTGTAGATAATTCGATAGTTGCAGGAGCTAAAAAGGTTAATATTATTATTCAGGCAGAGGATAAAACATTAAAACAATCTATAAGAAGAATCATAATTGATGATGATGGAAAAGGAATGAATACAGACCAAATTTACAATGCACTGGAATTGGGATCATCAGAAAGTTTATATGAAAACAATTCTTTGTCAAAATATGGATTTGGTTTGAAAAGTGCTGGATTTTCTCAAGCGAATACAATTATAGTGATTTCTAAAACTGAAACATGCGAAAATTGGCATAAATCAATGGTAAAGTGGGATTTGATAAAAACACATAACAGATATGTTGTGGATGAAGAATTAGAACTTGATGCCAATGATATAACCCTTTTGGAAAATAAAAAAACAGGAACAATTGTAATATTGGATGAACTAACAAAAGTCAGTAAAGTCAAGAAAGATGTGGCAATAAAGAAAATTAGTGAAAAATGTGCCATAATCTTTCATAGATTTATGGAAGATGATGGATTGGAGATAAAAGTTAATGAAAAGAATGTAGAACCTTACGATCCGCTGTTTTGTAATGAAATAGCAGATAATATGATTGATTATAATGGTAGAAAAGTTTGTAAATACTTTGATGATGACTATAGTTTGGTTCTTAATTCTAAAAATAAGAGTAAAGCAATTATTAGGGCAGTACTGCTTCCAAACCCACCATTATTTGAAAAGGAAGGATTACAGAAGAAAATAAATTCTAAATATCAGATAAAACAAAAAAATATTGGGTTTTATATATATAGAAACAAGCGATTAATTGTAGAGGCAACTACATTATCTCTATTTTCTAGAAGTGAGCCAAGACTTTTGGCTTCAAGAATAAGGATTGATTTGGATTCGTTGTGTGATGATGAAATAAATCTTGATGTTAAGAAAACATCACTTGTTTTTCCGGAACGATTTATGGAACAATTAAGAGATTTATTAAATCCTTATTTAAAACGTTCTAAAGACTTATGGGATGAAATGAAGATTAGAAAGGTCAACAATGATCAGGAAATTGCAACAGATTCAGATTCATTACATAAAAGAAGTAACGAGATGCTAAAAAGTATATCACCGGTTGTTGTTGATCCTCAAACTGGGAATATTGAACCAATGCAGGGCTATATGGAGGCACATATAGATAATTTAAAGGAAAAGTATAATATTGATGATAGCATAATTGATGAAATACGTAAAAAAAATAGCCAACGAGTCATTACTGTCAGTGAATTGCCAAAGGGAATGCTATGGGCTCCGAATATCGGAGGAGAAAATAGCAGTCAGGTAGTGGTTCACTTATCTAGGCAACATCCATTTTACGAGAAGGTGTATAAGAAATTAGAAGATGGATGTGATGCAGTTGTAATCTTGGATGCACTATTTTTAAACATGGCAATGGCTGAAATGGGCATAAACTGTGGCGATAGTAAATATGAAAAAATATTTGCAAAACTTAGGCAGTCGGTTTCTCACCAGTTGGAAAACTTTATAGATTTAGAGATGGATGATGAGGATTACGATGATGAAAACCTATAGGATTGCAGTGTCCCAACCAGGGGCATCGGAAAGATACCCATATGTTTACATTTTATATACAATTAATCCGGAAGCTTTTGTATATGTTGGTGAAACAGAAGATTTGAATGGTGCGATAGGAAGATTGGCTGGACATATAAAACTGAATAATCCCGGAACATTTATCAAGAAGTTTATGGAAAACTCCAATTATGACGTGTCTTGTTTAAAAGATATTCATATGATAGCATTTGATATTTCTGAACATGAAATATTTACAGGAGAAATCAATAAAACGAGACGGAGGGCACTGGAGTATTTGCTTCATTTTAAAATCTTAGGTTTTTCATGTGATGATAGTGTAAAAATACCGTATACTGTTGTTTCACACGTACAGACACAGGAACGCTTTATTTCAGACAGAAAAATCAATGATATTTGTAATGAGATTTTTAAAGAGGCAATACAGCTTTTACCATATAGCGAGGAATGCCAATGATATATTTTGATAATGCAGCCACAACAAAATATAAGCCGGAAACAGTGATTAAGGCGTTTGTTGATTATACAAGAAATGTGGGAGTAAGCCCGGGACGAGGGAGTTATTCTCTGGGAATAGATGCTTCGAGAAAGCTGTATCAAGTGAGAAAAAGTGTTGGTAAGTATTTCGGACTTGGTGATTTGACGAATGTGGTGTTCACTAAAAATTCTACAGAGGCAATTAATCTATTCTTTTGCGGATATTTGAATAAGGGTGATCATGTGTTAATAACTTGTTATGAACACAATTCTGTATTGAGACCATTGCAGTCAATGCAAGATAAGGGAATGATTGATTATTCAATTATTTCCAGAGAAGATTTGTTGCTTCCTGCAAAACAAATTTTGGACAAATATTGTAAAACGAATACAAAGGTGCTGGCAGTGACACTGGCTAGTAATTTGACGGGAAGAATTGTCTTTGGTAGGGATTTATTTGCTGAGGCAAAAAAACATGATATTACAACATTTTTGGATTCTTCACAGGGGGCGGGGAAAATACACATCTCTATGGAAGCGGATAAAATTGATTATTTAGCATTTACAGGTCATAAGGATTTAATGGGATTGCCGGGGACAGGTGGATTATGCTGTAAAGAAAAGGATAAAATTGTCCCCTTGTTGCAAGGGGGAACTGGCATATTGGGGAATGAATATGTGAATCCGAAAGCTTTTCCGGAGGGACTGGAGGCAGGAACATTGAATATGCCTGCTATATGGGCATTGGGGAGCGCAATAAATTATGTATCGGAGCACATGGAAGAAAATCAACTTAAAGAAAGACATCTGGTAGATACACTTTTAAAAGAACTAAATGAAATGGGTTCGGTAACTATTTATGATAATGAATTTGAAAGAGTGTCAACTATAGGTATCAATATTGAGGGACATACATCTGATGAGGTAGTAAAGTATTTAGATGATAATGATGTATGTGTTAGAGGCGGAATCCATTGTGCGATATTAGCACATGAGGCATTGAATACTGTTTCAACAGGAGTAGTGCGGATTAGTCTTTCTCCATCAAATACAGAAGAAGAAATTTTTAGATTTATAGAATTAATAAAGAAAATGTAGGTGATTAGATTGAAAAATCGATGATTTTTCAAACGAGAATTTGTGCCTGCGGATCAAGGTTCGCAGGTTATGGGAAAGGCATGGTTATTGAAATGAATATAGTTTTTTTCAGCACAAATGATGTGTTTGCCGGTGAAGACAGGCTCAAAGATAAACAAATCAATTGTAAAATTGTTCCAACCCCGGTAACAGATAAAGCATATTGTGGCGTTTGTATTGAAACGGATAATGAAGATGCGATAGAAGCGTTGGAAGATATGGAGTTTAATGTAATCCGAAAGGGAGCATAAAATGTCATTTAAAGATTTGAAATTGTTGAAGTACTACAAAACATATAAGAACAATATTGTAAAAGAGTTTTATAATCCTGTCTTGAAAAACGCTGTATTGTATCAGCGATCAGTAGGTTTTTTCTCATCGACTGCATTGATAGAACTGACGAAAGGCATCTCAGGACTTGTTAAAAACAAAGGGAAAATACAATTTATTGTATCACCATATCTTTCACCGGAGGATGTTGAGGCAATTGAGAAGGGATATGAGAAACGAAAAATAATTGAGGAGGCTTTATTAAGAGAATTTAAGGAGTCAGAAAATTATTTTCAGGAAGAACGGTTAAATCTATTGGCTCACTTAATAGAAGAAGGTACATTAGAATTAAAAGTGGCATTTACTCCGCCGATTAAAAACACAGGTATGTACCATGAAAAGGTTGGGATTATTAAGGATGAGAACGGAGATAAAATAGTATTTACAGGTTCTCTAAACGAAACAATCAATGCCTTTTACAATAATTATGAGTCAATAGTAGTTTTTACTTCATGGGAAGAGTCAAAAGAATATGCGGAAGAAATGCAAAGAGATTTTGACTTGCTATGGAGTGGAGGAGACAATGACTTAGAGGTTATTGATTTCCCAGAAGTTGTGAAAGATAAGATTAAAATATGCAAGAAGACAGAGGTTCATTACGATGTAGATGAAGAAGAGAAAATTGAGGATATTAAGGAGGCAGAGAGAGGAAATCCACAAATGCCTCAGGGGTTTATATTAAGAGATTACCAAATAGAAGCGATAGAACATTGGAAAAATAATAATTATCATGGAATTTTTGATATGGCAACTGGAACAGGGAAGACTTACACAGGATTAGGTGCAGTCGTTAAGCTTTTCGAGGATAAGGGGAAATTAGCAATTATAATTGTATGTCCGTATCAGCATTTGGTTGAACAATGGGTAGAAGATATTGAACTATTTAATATGGAACCAATTATAGGCTATTCAGCTTCCAAGCAAAAAAATTGGAAACAAAGACTTAAAGATGATGTGTTTGACTTTAATCTTGGAATAATAAAGTCGCTTTGCTTTGTGACAACAAATGCGACATATTCTTCTAAATTTGTGACAGAAATAATGGAAAGCTTAGGGGAAAATACATTGCTTCTTGTAGATGAGGCACATAATTTTGGTTCAGGTAATTTGCGCAAACGATTATATTCGCAGATAGAGTATAGACTTGCATTATCTGCCACATTGGAGCGACATGGAGATGAAGAGGGAACAGAAGTATTAAAAAAATATTTTGGAAGTAAGTGTATTGAATATGATTTAAAGAAAGCCATTGCTGATGGAAAATTAACGCCATACTATTATTATCCGGTACTTGTCTTTTTAGATGAAGAAGAATTGGCAGAATACAAAGATGTATCTTATAGAGTGTCAAAAGAGTGCCACAAGGATAAGCGTGGTAAATTACAGGTTACAGAAAAAGGGAAAAAGCTATTAATGCAACGTGCCAGAATAGTTGCGGGAGCAAAAAATAAGCTTGGTGTTTTAAGGGATAAAATGCAGGACTATAAAGACGATTCTCATATATTGGTATACTGTGGAGCAACCAGAGTTCCGACTTTTGAGTATGACGAATCTGAGCACGATGAAGAAGGAGAAAGACAAATAGTAGCCGTATCAAAAATCCTAGGTAATGAACTGGGAATGAAAGTGACGCATTTTACATCAAATGAGTCAGCTCAGGAAAGAGAGGCTATAAAAAGGCGATTTGCAACAACCGAACCATATCAGGCAATTGTTGCAATTAAATGTTTGGATGAAGGTGTCAATATTCCGAGCATCAGAACCGCATTTATTTTGGCAAGCACTACGAATCCTAAAGAATATATACAAAGACGTGGCAGAGTTTTACGCCTTGCAAAAAACAAACCATATGCTGTGATATACGATTTTGTAACGCTTGCGACACCGCTAGATGAGGTAAATGTATATGGTGTGGACTTTAATTGTGAGAGAGCATTAGCCAAAAGGGAGCTGGCAAGAATGAAAGAATTTGGAGAAATTTCCATGAACTCAAGGGATTCGGATGCATTAATAAATGATATTATCTGTGCTTATCAAATTTCAGATGAAGAAATGGAGGACGTTGAAGATGGATCAGAATTTAGATGAAAAAAAATTGGACAATATTAAATATCAGATACTCGATATGGAAACTGAAAATATTGTTAAGAAAGAATCGAATCCTGCTATGGTTGATAAGATTAGAAAGATGATAATACGGGAGGTAGAAAAGAGATGATTATCAATAAGCTTGAAATGTTTAATTTCAGACAGTACATAGGGCTGCAATCAGTTGAATTTTCTACCGACAAAGATAAAAATGTAACGGTACTTATCGGGGTAAATACATCTGGAAAAACAACGATTGTCAGGGCATTTGAATGGTGTCTTTATGGGAAAAATGGCTTTGAAGATACCGTTCTTTTAAATAGTGAAGTACGTGCAAATATGAAGGAATCAGATGTTCAAGAAGTTTGGGTATCTGTAACATTTACGCATGATGACATTGTGTATACAATTAAACGTTCTCATAAATATGTATGTGTTGAAAGATATACAGAGAATGGCAGACTTGTTGTAACTTTGGGTAAAAAGCCAGACGAAAATGTTATACTCGAATATTTAATGAAGGATGGACAGACAAAGACTCCCATAGATAAATCCAATATTGATGAATCAATGAATCGAATTTTACCAAAGGATTTATCAGATTACTTTTTTTTCGGTGGTGAGCGAATATTTGGAATTGCTAACAGAACTGATTTGTCGAAAGCAGTTCGAGGATTGATGAGATTAGATGTGTTAGAAAATGCATATACACATCTAAAGACTGTAGTAAAAGGATTTGAAGATGAAATAGATACTTCCGGCGATGCTAATGCTCAAAGAGCAAAGGACAGCCTTGATACATATACTGACAGAAAGAAAGCTTTAGAGCAGGAATTACAGAATTATGAGAAGCAGGTATCCTATTGGCTTGATAAGGAAAAGGAATATGATGCAAAGCTGGCAAAAAGTAATATTGATCAAGTTAAGGAATTGGCAGAAAAAAGAAGAAATGCGCAAAGTGCTCTTGAAGGAGAAGTGCAGAAATTAGAGAGAGTTAAAGGAGAAATGGTTCGCTCGTTTAATAACCGTACTTTTACTTATTTTGGACTGCCGTCCATTAAAGAAACGCTTGAATTTTTAGAAAAACAAAACAAGAAAACAGGTGGAGTTAGAGAAGGTATTCCAGCGATGGAACAGGATGCAATAGATTTTCTTGTGAAGAGGAGAATTTGTATATGTGGAACGCGGTTAGAGCCTGGAACAATACCTTATACAAAAGTGATGGAAGAAAGACGTGTATTGCCGCCAGAACATGTGGGGGATGCCGTAAGACAATACAAAGATAAGTCAGAAGGATATTTGGCAGGCACAGAGGATTTTAAAGACAATATTGAGAGAAAGTTTATAGAGTATCGTGAAACCAAAAGGCAGATAACTAAATTGCAGAATGAATTAGAGTCATTAGTGGGACAAGTAATTGACGATACAGAGGCGAGAAATATTGAAAATAACCGCAGGGAAGCACACACAAAGTATTTGGAGTCAAAAGACGATTACGATTCTTGTAACAGAAAACTTGGAGAGTGCAATTCCAATATAAACAATTGTCAAAAGGCTATTGAAAAGTTTGCAAAAAACAGTACTAAGAATCAAAGAGCTGCAAGACTTATTGCATATGCGCAACATGTTTATAAATGGCTTTTTGATACTTATAAGGAAAAGGAAGATGTTGTGCGTGCTGAGTTGCAAAAGCGTGTCAATGACAATTTTTCTAAAATGTATCACGGTGAAAGAGCGATTGAAATAGATGAAAAATATCGTGTGAGGTATTCCGATATAACTACCGAGGAGTCAGATGGTTTGAAAGCGGTTAAAAGCTTTGCTTTTATTGCAAGTTTAGTATCAATGGCTAAGGATAAAATTTTGGATGATGGAAATATGAAATTGGGGCAGGTATATCCGCTTGTTATGGATGCACCATTTTCGAATGTAGATGAGATTCATATTGATAACATATGTAAAATCCTTCCGAATACGGCTAATCAGGTAATAATGGCAGTAATGCAGAAGGACTGGGAATATGCATCTGAAAATCTTGAAAATTATGTGGGTAAAAGCTATAAGATTGAAAAAGACAGAGATGAATTTGGTAAGGAAATTGATACAGCTACACATATCATCTAAATGGAGGGAACGCGATGTTTGATAGGGATTTTAGAATAACAGGTAAACATGCGAATTATTGGAAAGACTTATGTGAATTGGCAGGCAATGTTCCGGATAGGGATCAACATAATAATTTCAAGATTTTTAGCGCTTATATTGATGCATATGTAGTATGTCCTTTAATTGGATTTCAATACAATAGAAAAGGCGTGATTGATAATTCGGAAGAAGGTAACGCAGGTATGCTGGCAGAAGTATTCGGAAAAAGGCGGCAGGAGTTAAAGTATGTTTATCAGATAATTATGATGTTAGATACAGACTCTGAGCCGGATGAGGATAAACGGTTATACAGAGCTTTTAAATTTGCTGCTGAAACACCAGAAGATAAATCCTTAATTGAAGAAAATATGAAAATATACAATGCTTATTTTCTTGGTGGATTGGAAATTCTTCATGAGGAATTTGTAGAGCAGTGCCATGATGACGATGATTATCTGAAACAGATGTATGATTATGTAAAACGATTTTATGATGAACAAGATGGAGATGCTATACGGGATGGGATAAACAAATATTTAGGCTGATTGAAGGGGATGAAGTTTTGCTGGGACTATCTGCCAATGAAGTGATAGAGGAATTAAATAATGCCTTCTGTGCCTTTCAAATCTCTAAGTTCCTTGAAAAGTTTGTTTTTTTGCAGGATAAACAGCCTTGTACAACAGAGGATTTACAAAGGTTAATATTTTTACAAGGCAATCAAGAAGAGGTTTATACTGTATTAGAACGTAAATTTATAGAACAAGTGGGAGAGGTTTATATTTTTCCGGAATTCTATAAAAAAACAAAACGTGGAAATATGCCCTGCAGATTTATTGCAGTAGATTTGTCAAAATGGCGGAATGATATATATAATGCAGTATTTTTTATGAAAATTATCGTAAAGGCGTTTTCGGGATTTAGTTTATTCATAATAAAATCTAATGACGGCATTCACTTGGGTGCGAGATTATTTGATAAGACTGAGTGGAAAAATTGTACTTTATCTAGGTCAGACGAGTTACCTGATATTTTAGATGAAGTAGACTGGGAAAATGACACAGATGATTTTTTTGATTTTTATCATTCCGTAATTGAAGCAATTACACCTGTAACAGACAATCATATTGGATATGATGAGAAAATTTCGAGAAGTAGAGGAGTACAAGCTGGTTACATTGAGATGCTCAATGAGATAGAAAATATCTATGGAGAAAGCATTTTGGATGAATTGGAACGATACAGAGGCACTTTTGAGGAAGTTGAAGAACAGGGATTTGCAGAGATATTAGGGGAGTGTTTGGAGGATTTGAAGGATGTTTGCTCAACCAAGGTAAATACAATAGAAATGCTTTTTGAAGCAGAAGAACTGGAGAAAATAGCAGAAAAAACGGAAGCGCAAAGAAATGCAGATTTTGAAAGTTCTATTAATCGTAATAGTGAGAGTAACTATACGGTGCTTGGGGAATTGAGTAATGATCCTGAAGTAATAATAAAGAAGTTGAAAAACCTAAAGGGTTTAAGGTGAGTGTACATGAAATACTATGATTTGTCAGAAGGAAACTTCAAAACCGGAAAATTGACGGAGAATGAAATGTGGGAAGCGTTTCATTGGCTCTTTTCGGATAAGTCAGTCAATGATTCTAGCTATAAATTCATTTTTTTAAAGTCAATAATTGATTGTATGGATAGAAAAGATGAATTTGATAAGATAAGCTTTGATATTTTGTTTGAACGGTTTACATCAATTTCGTGGAATCTTGTGTTGAAATATGGAATTTCGCAAAAAATAAAATCGATAGGAAAGAAAGCAACAGTATTAGAACAGGAATTACAAGATTTTCTAGTGTTAAATGGATATGACCGATATGTTCCGATAGAGGAAATTGATGATGAAAAACGAAGAAAATTAGTATTTAAGATAAAACAAAGTTGTAAGAGGTATGTTATAGGTGCTTTGTTTGGGGATATGAAAGAATTGCTATACTCATTTTCTAAGAGGGAACAATGGGTAAAGTTAAATCCACAAATGGAAGTATTTATATTAAAACATAAAAATGTTATTGAAAGTTTGAATTATTGTAAGTGGGCGTCTTTTTATGAAAAGATAAATTCAGATGAGACTAAAAATCACATTATTTCTTTGCTGGATAAAGATTTTGAAAAGAGAAAGAATGAGTCGATATACAGAGCGCTTCTTGCGTATGAATTTGAAAGGGAAATGACCATATCTAGGGTAAATACAATGGAATTATTATTTATGGCTGAGGATAGTGGAGAAAATGCGGAAATCGTTAATAGAAATAATATAGAAGAGGAACTCTTTCAAGACTATAGTAGTATGAGAAAATATTTAGCAAATCCAATTGACTTGATCGGTAAGTTAAAAAGAGACAAAGGTATTGAAGTATAATACGAGGATGAAGATGTATGATACAGCCAGACAAAGTAGGAGCAGAAGCTAAGAAAAAAGAGAACGAAAATTTTAAGTTTCGTACTTTCTTAAAATGTCATGCAGACGAGGACGAGTTAGACAGGCAATTTTTACACTTACATAAAGAATTATTTGTAGATTACGATTGCTGTAAATGCAGAAATTGTTGCAAGATGTATAAAGGAAGCATTCCAGCAGAAGATATTGACAGGGATGCACAATATTTAGGAATCACACCCGAACAATTTATTGATACTTACTTGCAAAAAGAAGAGTATGGAATGAACTATCAAGCCAAGCATAAACCCTGTGATTTTTTGCAAGAGGATGGAAACTGTAAATTGGGAGATTGTAAGCCGGATAGTTGTAAAAAATATCCGTATACTGATCAGCCAGAAAGATTATCAAGTTTGCTGAGCATATTGGATACGATAGAAATATGTCCAGTAGCTTTTGAGATTTTTGAGAGATTAAAAAAAGAGTATGGATTTAGAGTGCGTAGATAAACCTTATGTTTATCTGTTAGAGAGGTAATAAGCTAATGCAGATTGATCCAAAGAAGTTAATTGGAGAAGCAACTGAATATGATAAGAAGCGTAGCGTGGAAAGAAAACAGGTAAAGAGTTGGCTGAAAAGTGTCAGCGCATTTGCAAATAGCTTTGGCGGCACTTTGATTTGGGGTATTACGAATGATGATGAATTCGTCGGGTTAGAAGATGCGGAATCTGATGCGGAGTTTATAAGTGAGACAATCAAAATGAAAATTGATTCTATTCCGAAAGTAAATTTGCGCTTTTATATGGAAGATGATAAAAAACTGATTCTTCTTGATGTGTATGCAGGGAAGGAAACACCTTATTACTATGTAGGAGAGGGGAATCGCACAGCATACATTCGATTGGGAATTGAAAGTGTTCCGGCAGACAATATTACATTGAAACGCTTAGTTCTGCAAGGAACGAATCGTTCTTATGACAGCCTTATTTCAGAACACAATTTTGAAAATATGGCATTTACAAAGCTACGTTCAGTTTATAAGTATAATACAGGAAAAAATTTTGAGAATAGCGACTATGAGTCTTGGGGAATTTTGGATGAAAAGGGTAATCTTACTAATGCGGGAGCGTTATTAGCGGATGAATCGCCAATACGTCATTCAAGAGTGTTCTGTACTCGTTGGAATGGTTTGGATAGGCACATGGACTAATGGATGCCATTGATGATGAAGAATATAGCGGAGGTTTGGTTAATCTTTTACAGGACAGTGTTAAGTTTGTTGCAAGGAATACAAAAGCATGGAGAAAAACGGGACACGGAAGAATTGAAATGCCGGATTATCCGGATGATGCTATATTGGAAGGAATTGTTAATGCACTTATCCATAGGGATTATTTGGAGCTGGGAAGCGAAGTTCATATAGATATGTTTGATCATAGGCTTGAAATTTATTCACCAGGCGGAATGCTAGATGGAAGCAAGGTACAGAATTTAGACTTGAGAAATGTATCATCAAAGAGAAGAAATCCTATTATTGCAGATATATTTAATCGGTTAAATTACATGGATCGCAGAGGAAGTGGCTTCAAGAAAATTTTGGATTCTTATGAATTTCAAGAGCATTACACAGAAGATATGAAACCGGAATTTAAGTCACGAAATAGTGATTTTTGGTTGATATTTAAAAATTTGAATTATGGGGCAAAAGATATTGAAGATGCTTTAGTTGTGGAAACTACTGATAAAGAGAGACATTATCTTAACTAAGATGGTCAGGATATGGATAAGATGATAATTGATTTTTGCAGAGAACCCAAATCAATTATGGAGAATATGGATTATTGTGGATTTAAAAGCAGAACAAGTTTTAGAAGAAATTATTTACAAAAAATGTTAGAGGATAGAACATTAAAAATGACCATACCTAATAAGCCATCAAGTAGAAATCAAAAATATTATTCGTAGAAATTATCTTAACCATATCCTGACCAAAATTGTTAGGATATGGTTAAGATATAGATAAACAAACATGACAATAGAAATTTAAGAACAGCGGACATTTGCTCTGTGATAACACCATGATAACAAAAATTCCAAAAACGTCAGATACAAAGTGTATATCAAAGAAAAAAACACCGAAACAGCCCTGAAAACCACACAAAATCACCCCAATTTCTCCCACAGAAAACCGTGAGGGTGGTAGAACAGTAGGGTCTGGACGTGTGTCTACTATCATTGAGTAATTATAATTTATTCAGTAAATTCAAGGTTTTCGGAGAAATCTCCGAAAGCCTTTTTACTTGGAAAGCAACGTTGTATGTTGCTTGTGCTTCTATAATGCTTCTAAAATATTTGGAAATTTTGAAATGTTAGAATTATGCTTCTATACTTGAGCATGTATTATCCTAATAATACTTTGTTTTTCTGAATATATTCTTTCCAGACCGCTTCTCGGTCTTTCTTGTGTGTGTTCTCGTATTTTTCGGTATATTCATCATGCAGCTTCTTTAACTGTTCCATTAAAGGAGCATCATTTGGAACCTTGCTGCGCCGGATGCGTCCGTAAAGTTTCTTATAGGACTTTGTAAACTCCTGATGGATTGGATGCTGGAACAATTTTTCTTTATAAGTTTTTCTTACACCAACTTTGCTGCAGGTTGCGGAGGTATTTTTATAAAGTAAACGGTAGATAGTACGTACCTCGACTATGAGGGCAAAGTGTGTGACAATAG
>ERZ778516.1213-NODE-1213-length-20275-cov-7.014688_pt1 | contig 20275 bp, 15 predicted proteins | sample MGYA00510342_ERZ778516 | MGnify/ENA primary metagenome ERZ778516 (study PRJEB29527, sample SAMN07138961) | mouse gut metagenome | material: feces | host: mouse | place: China:Nanjing | collected 2016-01-25 ... | reverse complement strand
ATGATCCTTATATTAACTAAAAATTGTATATGAATTCCGGCAGTTTACTTTTTACTTCTTTCTTCCCGTCTATCATATTTTCTTCTTTAACCAATATTTTATCTGGTTTATTTTTCAACGACGCTACCCCAATCACCTTTTTTATTTGATCCATGATTTCATCATCGCCCCACATTCTATCCAGTTCTTTCATGATTTCAGGCAATGTCTCGACCGCATACTCTCTGATATACTGTTCTTCATTCCCTTTTCTCTTTATAAAATAACTGTCCTTGGTTTTATCTATCTTCTGAAAATCATAACTTCCAGCATTTTTGACTCCCCATTCATACAACATATCTTTTTCTCTTGCATTCCTGTCCATTCTTTATGTCCTCCTAGTCCAGTTGATACGATTTTCGCCAGTCATCTGTCTCTTCGTACGACGGCTGTTCTTCCTTATAGAGGATACAGTTCTCCAACACTAAAACATCCATTTCCGTACGCATAAAACATTCATAAGCATTTTGAAGCGTACACACAATAGGCTCTCCCCTGACATTGAAGGATGTATTCACAATAACGCTGCATCCTGTCAGCTTTTTAAATTCCTCAATTACATGGTAGTAGTAGGGGTTGTCCGCCTCAGTCACAGTCTGAATGCGTGCACTGTAATCTACATGCGTAACTGCCGGAATGTCCGAGCGTTTCTGTTTGACGATCTCTAACATATTTCCATGATATTTCACCAGATCATCCTGAACATGGGTCTCATTCCTTCGTCCCTCATTCACATTTTCCACGATTAACATATATGGACTTTCCCCATCCAGTTCAAAATAATCCGCCGCATCTTCCTTGAGCACGGACGGGGCAAAGGGTCTGAAAGATTCGCGGTACTTTATTTTTTTATTTAATTTTATCTGCATCGTCTCAGAGCGTGCGTCGGCAATAATACTCCTGTTTCCCAATGCCCTTGGACCAAATTCCATGCGCCCATGAAAAAGCCCGATCACCTTCTCCTCCGTGAGCAGTTTTGCGATCTTCTGATACAGCTCTTCCTGAAATACATGGTGCGGTATAGCATTATCCGTCAAATATTTCTCGACCTCTTCCACTGAATACGATGGTCCCAAATAACTTCCCTGCTGAGAATCATTGCTGTCCGTCTTCCTCTCAATATTGTCATACTTATATGCCGCGTATAATGCGCAGCCCATGCTTCCACCGGCGTCTCCTGCTGCCGGCTGTATCCATATACTCTGAAACAAATTGCTATTCTTGATTTTTCCATTTGCCACACAATTCAGGGCAACACCACCTGCCAGCACCAAATTATCGATGCCTTCCCCATAACTGTTTTTTGCATGCTTCACAATTCTCAGGATAATGTCTTCCATCACCTTTTGAGCGGAGGCTGCAATATCCATTTCCCTTTTTGTAATCTCTGTTTCAGGTTCTCTTCGCGCACCGCCGAACAGTTCAGCAAATTTATCATTGGTCATTGCCCTGCCGTTCTGGAAATCAAAATATTTCATATCCAGCGCAATAGAACCGTCCTCTTTCAAGTCGATCAATTTCTCCCTGATCAACCCTTCATAGATGGGTTCGCCATATGGTGCCAGCCCCATAAACTTGTAATCTCCAGAATTTACTTTAAACCCGCAGAAATATGTAAATGCGCTGTATAACAATCCCAGAGAATGCGGGAAGTGCAGTTCTTCTTCAATAATTATATTCTTTCCGTTCCCGACACTGATAGTCGTTGTCGCCCATTCTCCTACACCATCAAGCGTGATTATGACTGCCTTTTCATAAGGCGACGGGTAAAAGGCTGATGCCGCATGAGAGATGTGATGCTCGCAGACTAAAAATTTTCTTTTCTTATTTTCGCCCAGTATCTGGTCAACCAGCTTGTGCACCCACATCTTTTTCCCAAACATGGATTCGAAACTTCTCTCAATAACCTCCTTAGAATCCTTGCCTGCTGCAAGTATATTTTTCATATAGCGGTCAAGTGTAAGGAATGAATTGTCATAAAATGCAACAAGGTCTATATCATCTCCCGTAATTTTCCCTTCTTTTAAGCAGTACTCTATCGCATTCACTGGGACAGACATATCATGTTTTACTCTTGTAAATCTCTCTTCCTGAGCTGCCGCAATGATTTTTCCGTCACATACCAGGCAGGCTGCCGAATCATGGTATAAAGCCGAAATTCCAAGTATATTCATTTCTCCAGTTCCTCCAACTCAAAATTATTTTATGTGTTTACTTTTCGTCAGACTATATTCTGTTTTGATTATGTTTTCCTGCATAGTCAAAACATTCACCCTGACTATAAGGATTCTCTAAAATAGTAGTTAAGTCAGAAATCGTGTACCCATTTTTCCACAGTACATAAGGAAGTGAAATCTGATCGCGTCTCGAGCCTGTTGATAGTATTTCCTGCCACCAGTCTTCCATTAATTTTACGCATCTTGGATTGTGATGCTGTCTTATCAAAACTCCGCAGATAATGGTGGGAAAATAATCAGGCATACCCTCTTTCCAATATTTTTCGACCTGTTTTCTTATCGGCTCCTCATACTCTAATTTTCCCTGAATACATCTTATAGCTTCTGTATAAATACTTTCCCATTCCCGATAAGCCAGTACTCCCAGACCCGTTTTGGACAACCTGTCAATAAATACTGTCAGATCCTGTTTTATTTTGTGATTCCCATCCAGATAAATACTGTATTTATACTGCGGGAAGACTTTATGCGCATTGATTTTGCAATACCTGTTTTTCAATCTGTTGTCACTAATGTCTCGTGGCACACACTGATCCACATGAATCCATTTATATATTTTATTATTTTCCGGCTCTTTATCTGAAATGATATAATAATCACATTCCTCATTTATAAATTCCGGCATCTTAAAATCATCATAATCTCCTGTAATGCACGTATATATGGCAATACTGTTTTTATTCCAAAAATCAAAATTTAACTCCTTCGCACAATCGAGCAACAGTACGTCATCATAGGTTACTATATTTTTTATACATTGTTCCCGCAGCCTTACATATACTTCCGGAAGCGCGACACTCCCTAAAGCCAGAAAACAGATTGTATTATTTGTATTTGCCTTTAAGTATTCAAAACTTTTTACATATATGCCATCACAAACTTCCGTTCCGCACAGACTCGTATCACTGTCACAATAAAAATCAATACATACTCCCAGATGAGCGAGAAGCTGCTTGAACCAATTTCTGCCTATAACCCCACACCCCCATACACATACTTTATAATCCTGCTGCTTCGCTTTTTCTATTGATTCGTGTATCCGAACTAGATCGTGTTCCATTAATTCATCGATTATTTTTTTCATTCAATATCATTTTCCTTCACTATGCTTCGATGTTATGAGCCTGAGAACAATTCCTGCACAAGATATCTATTGTTTCATCTCCATTTATCCCTTGTTTTACTCGCTTCATTTCAGTTCCATTCATAATATCATCATAAGTTTCTCTTAACAGATTTCCCAAAGGATGTTTCATTCCATAATCCATACAGCACAAAACTACTGTACCATCGGGCAAAAGTATATTTCTGTTCATTGCCCGCCTGCAAAAACTACAGCTTATTTTTCCATGAAGCTTTCCCTGTTTCATAAGATGCTCGCCCTGTAAATTTCCTGCCCTGTCATGCAAAACAGTAACAATTTCACATTTCCCCTTGCATATTTCTTTTATCCTTTCATCGGCATCTTCCTGCGAACTACAATTGTTTACAAGAGGCATTCCGTCTGGTCTCCTTGCATTTATCATCCTCTCAACCATCTCATAATATTGATCTGAGACAGGAATCTTTGCATGTCCGAATTTATCTGCTACATGAAGGGTAACTAAATTTAGAGGTAATTCGCAAATCTTTTCGACATCTTTCATATCAGCGCCAACCAACGTAGTAAATAATTCTACCACTCTACCCGACTCACATGCTAAACGCATCATCTCTATACAGCCAGGATTCAAAAGCGGCTCTGACATACCGCAGAAAACCACGTCACAATTTGGTGGGAGCTTATCCAAACACTGTTTAAAATCTTCCACACCCATCAACGTCTTTCTTTTATTATCAGACTTATAATAATTATTTAGCAGCAACTTTTGTGGACAGTAATAACAATCTACTTTGCATCCTATTCTCGTTGTGACTTCTATCATAGGATTTTCATTAAGTGCGCACACATTACCTGCGTTGCGGACAAACTCTTTCCGATACAATACATAATTCATATCAAACCCTTTCTGTTGCAAGGATTCTAGGACTTCTATTGTATTGAACTTATTTAATCCAAGTATTATTCCAGTCTTTTCATATGTAATATCTTGTATTGATAACACCGGCAACCCTAAAATATTTTTCTTTTCATTACATACCGTAACCAAAAATCCATCTATTTTTATCTGATTCCGGATCAGTGACTGATACATGGTCTGACCATATAAACCCGCACCATATACATATAGATGTTCGACTTTATCACGCAGCTTTTCGACCTGCATTATGAATTCATCCATAATTACACCATTTAATTTACCTTTGTAAATCCTTCAACCCTGTTCAACTAATTCAAATATTTTTTCTGCTAAAATTTTATGACCATATTCGGTATAATGTACATGATCAAAATACACTGACCCTTCAACATCTTCAAATACATCACTCATATCATAAATATAAGAGTATTTTTTGCACAAATCTCTGGCTGTCCTATAGAAATCACGCCTTGCTTTTACTCTCTCTTCCGGAAGATACAGGGTGTTCAATCTACTGATCACCATATCTTTCGATTTTCCGACTGCACTGGTAGGCTCTAATATCGCATAATACAAAATGCCAAATTCTGAACAGATCGCCTTTGTCATTCTGAGATTATTTTCCCACCTGCTTGCATTATCCTGTTCTGTCTGCAAACCAAAGGAGCAGCTTTTTGTGTTCTGCATTCTCCGATCATTCTGCGTCCATGAATTAAATTGATCTTTATTGCCGCTCTCAGAAAATAATTTTTCCAATACATATTGGAGATACTCACTCACCATGACATATCTCCCCTCTTCATGCGCATCATTAGCTCCCGACATATGTATAACGATATCTGGCTTTAATATTAAACCATCCCGCATCATCCTTAATAACGCTTGAGCCGATGTATACCCTATAACCGATCCATTGTATACAACAACATCCGATTGAAATTTTTCTTTCAACATATTATAAAAATAATATCCCCATGAATTGAACGATGTATATGTTGGATCGCTTGTACTCCCGCCCAAAATCAAAACTCTGTGTTTTGCAGTATCTTCTCCCCAGCGTTTATACCCCTCCATATCCGATACCCATGATACTCCACAAAAGCAATCCAAAATCTCATGTCCTTCTCTTCTATCCCAAAACCGGGCAATATCAAAATAATCCCTGTCCTCAATAAGCCCAAGCGCAAGCAAGTCATTCTTCGCTTCTTTTTTTCCATATTTGATACAAAAAAAACAAACATGTGACTCTTCATAAAGTAAATCATATACTGATTTTATTTCTGTATCATATTGTCTTGTTCCCTGTTTCTCAACGTCGTTATCCACAAAATACGCAACTTTTTTGCCCATTATTTGTAAATACATATAAATTATTTGACCAAGCGTTCCACACCCATATAAAATTATTTTTTTAGAGTCCGGTTTTTTTTCTAATATTTTCTCAATATATATAATAATTGGATTTTTTGAATCTATTTCCATATCTGTACCTCCGCAAAAAATCCGGATCAGTTCTTAATATCACATTGAATACCTCCGGGAATCGTAATATCCGTGTCCCATCCGCGGCACACTTTACAAAAACTAAAGTATCCTTCATCTAATTCACCAAAATAGAACTTCCTAAACTGCTCTTTTCTATCCTCCATATTGCGTATATATTCCAGATCCAGATAATCTGATCTTCGCAGATTAAAAAGTCTGCTCTGTTCCGCCGCCCATCCCTGGGCACAATAATATAATTTTCCCCCACTCACATTCTGACAGTTTGGATTGCACTTAAGCATATGCCTGTGCAACTCTTCAACTGTATCTCCCATGTTTACATTTTCATCAGGAAATCCCATGTCAAGCCATTCATCATGTCCGTAACTCACATAATCTATCTGGTATGCTTCCAGGCTCCTGCAGAGAGATTTCAATTTTTCATCGTAATTAACCCTTTTTGTGTAATCGCTGATTCTCACTTCCACATTGTATTTTTTCATAGTTTGCAGCAATTCCTCCGAAGGCACTATAGTACCATTTGTAATGATCTGCAAATTTCCAATATTATGCCTGTAGCACTCTCCAATATAACAGAGAAATTCTTTTAATTCTTTGTGCAGAAACGGCTCTCCCCCTAAAACGAGGAAATTGCTCACATAGTCCACCATGTCAAACGTCAGCTCGACATCTGCCTTTAGTCTATCTATTGCAAAATTCATTTTGTTTTTATTGTACGGAGTAAGCATAGTACAATTCTTACAATTTAATGTACAGAACGTTGTAATGTTTAACGTCAACCTTCCCAAAAATAATTTACCTTTGTCATTCCAAAAATAATCATTGCAAAAAGTAACAAAATTGCAAAAATCAATATCCTCTCTATATCCTTTGTCCTCTAATTCTTTTGATATAGAATCATACCTGTTTCCAGAAGTGACTACTACTATTTTCTCTTTTATTCCCAGCCCTTCATAGGTCATGAAGTCAACGATCTCAATTCCCTTATAATTTTGACCCCGTAAATTTTTATTATTATCTATTATTTTGACAATCTCAAATCCACTTATCAGGGCATCGATATTCCCCCGCCCCATCTTTCCGAAGCCAAAGATTACAATTTTACTCAGACCTTTCCAGTCCTCAGACAATCTTTCAAACACTTTACATTCTTCCATATTTATGCCCTTTCCAACTGTACTCCCGGCACCACCAGCTTAGTATTATCTGCGCCACATCCTCCGCATTTCCTGCAAAAGCTCATATAACCTTTGTCAAAGTACCCTTCACTGAGCTTCAAGAGTTTTTCTTTGCCGGCATCCCCTTCCTTTGACAGGTCTTCCAATATCAGATAATCATCCGGTTCTAACGTAGCAAGCCCTGCTTTTTGTGCACTCCAAGCTATATTGCAATAATAGAATATCCCATCATTGATACCGCGCCAATCCGCCGAACATGCTTTCATATGTTCTTCCATTTCCTTGTCGCTGAAATCGTTTGGATTCTGCGGGAATCCTACATCACGCCACTCCAGCAAAGACCTGACATCAGGATAAATGTCATGATTTTGCAAAAAAACAATCGTACTGAGCATCTTATCCCTACATGGGGAATGTTCCCCATAATCACTTATAGCAACCGTTACGTTATATTTCTTTATTGTTTCCACAAGGTTATCTGAGGGCCGGATGCTTCCATTTGTATGAATTGTAAAATTTCCGGTTTTGTCCGAATACCTGCTCTTTATATACTCGATCAGTTCAGATATGTATGTACACAGTAGCGGTTCTCCACCAATGAACCCTATATAGCATACATAATCCACAACCTTAAAAAACTTATCTACATTATCCTTTAAGTCTTCTAACGTATATCTTACATCTGTTTTGTAATACGGCATGAACATATTACAATTTTTGCATTTAAAATTACATTTTGCGGAAACAGTCATGTCAACCGTATACAGACAGCATTCTCTCTTATTTTTCCAATACCATTCCGGAATAAATTCCTTAATATTACAAAAATCTTTTCCATAACTTTTTCCTTCTGACTGGAGACTCTCTGCAATTTTGCAATACTGTCTGTACCTGGTAGTAACCACAATTTTTCTGCCTTCTATAAGGCTTTTTGCTTTAGTCCACGAATAAATTGGTATTCCTCTATATTCAGCACCTTCCTTTGACGGACTATTATCTATGATAAACGGAATACTGAAATCACTAATCAGTTTGTCTATGCACCTACTGGCTTCCCAACCAAACCCATATGGAACAATCTCCTTTATTCCACACCAGTCTATTGACAATTTATCAAATATCTTCATCATATCCTCCAATAGTGATCCCATCTCCTCAGTAAAACAACATGGACTCCATGCGGTTCATCATTGCGTTATCATTATAGAAACACATCTTAATGTCTTCTGAAAATTCCATTTTTCCACTCATACATAATCCATACCAATAATCTGTAAATCCAATAACCTTATTGTCTGTTTCGAAATATTTGTTTTCACAACAATCTCTGATAAACTGTTTAACACCTTCATTTATCTTTTCTTTTTCCCCAAATTTTTTTTGGTTTTCACATTTTGGAGCATATAAAAAAGCCCCCTTTTCATCGATTGCTTTTATCATTCCATAAGGTGCTGTAAGAAAACTTTCAATAAAAATCATTTTTTCAAGTATTTGGCTCTTAAGCCCCCTGCTGTCCTCTGCTGATTGAAAACATGCTTTCATAGCTGCTTTTTTAGAATTTATATTTTCTGGCGAGAGATCGGCATTAAAATAATATCCCTTTATATTTTGCCCTGTAAGCTCATTTAAATATCTCTGATTATTTCCATAGTACCCTAAATCAACCACTGCGCATGTATTATCCAGCTTCAAATTTTTCAAATAATCCAAATAATTACCCCTGATTCGATTCACGTATTCCCATATTTCTTCTTTATAGATTTTATACAAATCAGATAAACTACAATCGCTTCGATTTCCTTCCGTAACGATTAAATTAAATCTATCTTCCAAAAGTTCTGTCGGCGAACCACTGTATGGAACTTGCATGAAATTATGCATGTCTTCTTCTGTTTGTATTGAAGCCGTCATAGCCAACTGTCTCGAAATGCCAAGATAACAGCATTCAATTTTCCTGCCTCGCAGGTCACAGTAAAGCTTGTAATTTTCCTCCAAGAAATAACCATCCCTAGACATAAATACCAGTCTCTTGACCCCATCCTCTCTTGCCTGATCTGTGAGCCATTCAAGGAAAATATATATCACAGGTCCAAACACAAGGTAGCCCATATCAAAGGCACTTTTTAAAACAATTTTTCCTCTCCCTGCATTGAGTTCAAATGGGCTATCAAACATTTTATTGAGAATCAGCCCCATAATATATGAAATATCTTCGCTGATTATCCTGCTCTCTATCTCTCTTAGCATTGACAATCGAAGCATTTTTATCTGTGACGCTATAAAGTATGTTTCAATTCCATATTTTTGAGGCATCTCAACATCAGCAGCCATATCATCCCCGATGTGAAATGCTTTTTTACCCTGTAAAGTATTTTTATATTTTTTCCAAATATCTCCTCGTATCTTACTGCCCCTTTCTTCACAAGATACGATTATTTTCTCTTCCTTAACTTCTAAATTCCATTCTTTAAATATTTCAAGATAAAAGCTTTTTGGAAGATACATATCACTTATCACATATATTTCCTTCCCTGAACGGACAGCATATTTCAGACATTCACACACAGTTTTTCTTGGAGTGAGCAGTCTTTTTTCCAAACGCATTTCTCTATTACATAAATTATTCGATAAATTTTCCCCAAGTTGTATTTTTACACTGATTTCTCTATAAATTTCATTTAATGTATAATCACTCTTTAACTTTTGAATCGCTTTGCATCGCAGTTCCCGATACGGAATGTCTATTCCTTCCTCTATTTTAATTTCCTTTTCCAATATTGCAAAAACATCACCAGGGCTGCATATTTTTCTGCTGAAAAGGGTATCAAAAAAGTCAAAAGACACGACATCTGCCTGCTCTATCTTATTGTACAATTCTTCCAAAGAACTATTCCAATACACAGTATCAATCTCTGATACAACATCCTCCTTCGCCAGCTCACCATTTAAAAAATATATTGGAATCTTTATTCCTTTTACTCTTTGATATATTACATTCCAATATGTGCCTGATGTGTTGATAATAATCATATCCGCCTGTTTTTCTGCATCTTCAACCGTTAACACTGGAAGTCCAAACAGTACCCTGCCAATATTATCCGGATTTTTGTCCAATAGACCTATAAAAAGATGATTATGTACACCGTCGATCAGAGTAGCTGTATAACGTCCGATTCCATATAAAACTATTTTTTTGCCACAAAAACGATCAAAATTTTTATGAAACTCATTAATCTCTGACTGATATCTGTTTTGCATATTATCCACCTGCGACCTGCTTACATATAAAATCAACCGCCTTCTCGGACGCATCTCCATTTTCTGCCATTCCCGTAGCCGCAAAAAACGCCAAAATGCCCTGTTGATATTTCAAATTGTCAAATTCTTCTATCCTTTTGCGCAATTCATCATTGTCCTGTGCCAACCCAAATGGAAGTTTTTCCAAATCCCACAACAATAAACCTCTTTCCTTCTCGTATTCCTCATGGTCATCACAATAAAGAAATATTGGTATCTCCATCACTGCCGCATCAAACGCTGCACTGGAATAATCTGTGATAAACGCATCACACCCTGCAAGCAGCCTGTACATATCATCCACCCTGCTTACATCTATAATCCTATTATTTATTGTCACACTGGTGTTTGCTTTCTGTTTTATTTTACGCACTACAAGCTGTGGATGGCGCCGTAAAAAAATATACCACTTCCCGCCAAATTTTTTCTCAAGATTTGTGACAAGCATGTCATAATCAAGTGTCCCTTCATCTATCTGCAACAAACGATCCGTGCCCTGACTTCCGCCCCTAAATGTCGGGGCATACATAATAATTTTTGCATCATCTGGCAGTCCGTATTCTTCCCTGATTTTTAAGTGCTGTTTCTTTCTTCCTTTTACTAAAATATCGCATCTCGGTGAACCTGTTCGCAGTATCTTTCCATTGTACAGGGAACCTTTGGGTAGTGTTTTGTCATACCAGTCCGAGTTTGACAGCCAATAATCAACCATGTTTGAATCATGCTTACTCACTATATATGCGATTCTTGAAAATGACTTTCCCCTGTCAAGACAGGTCGGCTTAAACCCTATCTTTGCATGCCATGTCTGGATATATATCTGTCCCTTTCTTTTCCTGCATTCAAGCTGTTTTCTGCTGTTGTCTATCCATACTTTTGCCGTTGTAAGATGGTATGCCCTGTTTAAAAGCGTGTTCTTTACAACTTTTATCTTTGGGGGGAATTTTTTTGATGTATCGTTTACGAGCCATATCAGTTTATAGTCTCCATTATCACTACCTCTTCTGATAAGTTCTCTTGCCATGTATTTCGGGTTGCATGTATAACCTGTCGTGCCCTCTATGCAGCAAAATACAATCTTCCTGCTGTCTATCGGAAATACCCTGCAAAGATAAAACAATATACCTTGGATTTTCCCTATAAACACCCTTCTGCATATATACAATCTTTCCATTAAACTTATATCTTTTTCCATAATCGGTTCACTGCCTCTGCAGAAAAGAATCAAAAGTATATCGAAATGCTTCTTCAACTCCAATCTTTGGCACCCACCCAAGCTCTATGATCCTTGTCACGTCCATTATCCCAAGTTTAAAAGGCAAATACTTTAGCTTCTGTTCCTCTCTCCCCGCATACACAACTTTTGTTTTTTTCTTAACGTCGAGCCTTGCAACCAATTCTGCAAGATCACGTATGCTGATCAGGTTATTTACATTCGCTACATTATAATAACTCTCGCTTCCCTTTGTCAAAGCAAGAAGCGCCGCACCTATCGCATCCGCTACATAAGTGTAAGTCCTGACAGCACTGCCGTCAGTCTGCAGTACGATGTTTTCGCTGTTTAAGGCATTTTTGAGAAACTCCGAAAAAGCCCTTCCATCATAAAGTGATATCCCTGGTCCAAATGTATGACACAATCTCACTCCCACATACTTTATCCCATACTGAGCATTATACGATGCCAGCATCGTCTCACACAGCCTCTTTGCTTCCGGATAACACGCTCTTGCATTGTCGCATCGGATGAACCCCATATCTGTTTCCTTTATACTGTTTTCGCTCTTCCATTCGCCATATACCTCAACCGTTGAGACATAAAGTATTTTCTCTGTATTTTTCTTTCTCGCAAGCTCCAAAATATTTCTCGTTCCCAGCACATGCCCCCACAATGTATCTACGGGGGTATTGGTAAAATCTTGAGGGCTTGCAAGCCCCGCTGTATGGAATATGAATTGAATATCGCCTTCCCACTCTATTGGTTCTGTAATGTCCTGTACAATCGTATGGATATAAGGAAGTTGTAAAGAGCTTCCAAATACTTCATCAAGTTTTTTCCGACTCCTTGCCTCTGCAATTATTGTTATATTTAGGTTCCAGTCAATGTTTGCCTTACTTATCGATTCCACGAAATACATACCAAGCCGTCCTGTTGCACCTGTGACAAGAACCGTCTTATCCCTTAATATTTCCCAGTCTATTGGATTATCAAGTATTATTTCTATATCTCTCTGTTCTACCATTGCCATCTCCATTATTTTATAAACCAAATATGTATTTATTCTCCTCTAAGTCAAGGATCGCACGCAGGTAATAAAAATCCTCCGGTGTTGTTATTTTCAAATTGGTATTATGTTCCTTCACAAGATGCACCTTTCCGCCTGCATTGCTGTATACCATTGCAGCGTCGAGCAGCGGAATTTGATTTTCCTTTGTATCCCCTGCTTTTTCGTATGCATCCATAATCTTTCCCAGTCTGAATGTTTGTGGTGCCGTCAGCGAATATGTGTCAGCACGCTTTTTAAAATCCTCAAGCCCGGCATCATTTTGTGCCGTTATAACAACCGATTCTGTCACGGGATGTACTGTGATGGCACAACCATATTTTTGTGCGACTCGTATATTTTCATTTATTGTAACAATGTCAATCAGCGGCCTTACACCATCATGTATAATAACAATATCTTCTTTGCCGCCGCCGTCAGACATAATTGCGTCCAGACCCTTTTTCACACTTCCCTGCCTGTCAGAACCTCCAACAACAACATCCACCGCCTTTGAAATGCGGTACTGTACAAGCAGGTCATCCATATATTCTATATAGCTTCCGTGACAAACGATCATGATTTTGTCTACTTCCGCACATTCTTGAAATTTTTCCAGCGTATATATAATAATAGGTTTGCCCATAATCTTCAAAAACTGCTTGGGTAATCCTCCGCTTCGCATCCGCTGTCCCACTCCAGCAGCCAGTACAAGCGCTATATTCATCCTCTTCTTCCCTTCACCAAGAAATACAAGTATATTTCTACTCTTCCAAATACCTCTCCGGTTCATTCAGAAACACATCCGTAATCCCCTGCTCTTCTAACATGCCTAAATCAATCCTTGTCCCTGTTGGCCTTTCCGGATACAAATGCCCTCCAAGCCATGCTCTTACAGTGAACCCATGAAGTGATCCCTTTGGTAAATCCATACCTCTCCAATAAGGATGTAACGCATTTGCCCCACAACCGCCTTTTAGCTTATATAGGCAATCCGATACTTTGTTATCCAATATTCCCAAAGATGCATTTGGTTCCAGTTCTCTAATTTTTTTTAATGACATTGCATAAAATGATGAATATATAACTGAGTCTGAAAGGTCTCTGTCCTGTATAAATGAAACTAGTTTCTCTTCCATGCCTTCATACCGGAAAGCGCTGTTTTTGAGTTCTATATTCAGCTTAAGCCCTTTCTTCATATTATCTTCCAGAAGGTCAATCACTTCTCCTATAGTTGGTATCTGCTTGTACTCGCCATTTCCAGCATCTATTTTCAGTCTTTTCAATTCAATCAGCGTGTAATCCTTTACATATCCCATGCCGTTTGTAGTTCTGTCAACTCTCTCGTCATGAATCACCACAATCTCACCATCTCTAGTGAGTTGGATATCAAGTTCTATCCCTATAAGCCCTTTAATGTTCTTTGCTTTTTCAAATGCCAACAATGTGTTCTCCGGATACATCTGGCTGCATCCTCTGTGTGCCCAAATATTCATGTCCTGCCCATCTCTTTCTGAAACTTTTCCATTATTCCTGCTATTGCCTCAGAATCACCTCTTGTAAGTTTAAAATCACGCTTTGTATCACCATTTATCATAGAAAGCAGGTCACATATTTCATATCTAAGCCCATCGCCTAAAAATCTCTCTGAAAACCTCTCCACATCATTAGAGTTTTCAAGATGTATCTCAAAATAACTGGTTTTCCACCAAGGCGCTTCTGCTATAATATATCCTCTTGTCCCCAAAACAAGCAGCTTTCCATCTGACTTTACCCCTAATCCACAGGTGGCTGTTGACAGTCCGTTTGAATACTTTAAATGGGCTTTGGTAAATATGTCTATTCCCCTGCTATCTTTGATGGTATCAAATCTTAATTCCTCATAATCGTAACCCAGTATTTTTAGAATCGGTAGCAGACAATAACTCCCCAACTCCGTAAAGCTTCCTCCGTATCTCGTGTCTTTCAGCTCTCTTTTATCCTCATCCTCGAGTTTTGTAAAACACGACTCCACCCCTCTGACATTACCTATTACTCCACTGCATGCTATTCCAAGCAATTTTGTGAATCCAGGGCAATATGCTGTCTTTATGCCCTCAAATAAAATCAAGTTTTTTTCCTTTGCATATTCAAATAATTCTTCCGACTGCTTTCTGCTTAAGCACATTGGTTTTTCGCACAATACATGTTTCCCATGTTCCAGCGCCTGTTTTATGTAGCCATAATGTGTCTCATGCGGAGACGCAATGTATATTATATCCGCGGAGTTATAGAATTCGTCTATATCCCCATAAGCATCAATTCCCCATCTGTTTGCAAAGAGCTCAGCGCTTTTAAAATGGGGGTTATATACACATTGTGTATTAACGCCGCTGACAAGTGCCGCCTCCGGTATAAAACGATTCGCTATTCGTCCTGTTCCAATGATGCCTATTCTCTTTATCGATGTTTCACGTGTGCGCAGCATTGTACTTGATATATTTTTTGTTCTTTCCAGATATATTACCTTACAGTAATCCTTTAAATAATCAAATTTTCCGATCCAATCCGATCCTACCGTAAATATATCTATGTCATATTTTTTAATGTCTCTGAACTTTTGTCCCTGTGATTCCTCCACTATGATCTCATCTGCAAACCCAGTTTTTTTGACGTTTTCTATTCTTGTCATTAATGAATCTACTACATTAAGCTTTCCCCTTGCCTGATCGTACTCCTCTGTAGTCACTCCTACTATCAGGTAATCTCCTAACTCTTTTGCTCTCTTAAGCAATTTGTAATGTCCTTCATGGAACAAGTCAAAAGTGCCATATGTTATCACTCTAATCATATTATCCCCCAATATAATTACAGTTTTGAGATGAAATCATGCAATTTCTTACCGCAGTTTCCATCAAAATTTGCTGCAACCTGCATGTACTCTTCTCTTTGCCTGCTGATGTCAAACTGATTTCCTATGATTTTTCCATCAAGAAAACAATCGAGTGAATTAAAAGCAGTTTCACGGCAACAATATTTAAGCTGCTCCGAATCCGCACTAAAACCGGGTTCATTTTTTCTTAGTTCATCTACGTCAAATTTTATTTCTATTTCCCTGTATGCATTCGTTGCAATATTGACCTCGTACAGTTTTCTTGCAGGATGCGAAAACACTTTGACAGTATCACTGTTATCATTCGAAGAACAAAACAAAAAGCTGCTTTTAGCTGTGGTGTAAAAATACTCTCTTCCTTCGCCATCTTCAAACGGCGGTTCCCACTTTGACAGTTCACCCGTTATTGTATTTAACTTTATATACATATTGGCACAAAGCGGCGAAAGAAATATTTCATCTCTGTGAATTGTAAAACTGCCAAACGGATTCTCATCACATATTTGTCCAAGTATTGGATGTATACACTGAAAGTCACTGGGGAAGTTTGAAAATTCTCTTGTTTCTTTAGTATTGGGATCCCAACATATAATCTTCATCCCTTTAACCGGAATCAGCCAAAGTCTCCCCTTATGCTCCAACATGCCTATGCACCTAAACGAATTTTGTTCCGGCAGTTCAATAACTTCCGAACTAAAATTCTCTATATCTAATCTGAACATAAAATTATCTGTCGGAGATGATATATAAAGAGCTCCGTTATATATACATCCACCTCCGACTACGATTTTACCTTGTTCATTTTTCTTGACGAACGTATCAATGTTTTCAGACAAATATCTTAACTCACCATTTTCTGTATTGTATCGCACTATAGCAGGATATTTGAGCGGTATAAGCAACAAATAGTTGTCATATTTCCATGCCGTATAAAAAGCGCCCTTATCTTCTTGAATTATTTTTTTTAGGCTTATTCTTTTTTCTATTCCTCCACTGCCTATCACAAGAATATCTTGTGCGCTCCTTGGATAAACATATATTTTTCCGTTTATTTCATATGCTCCACCATAATATGCTCCGCGCACATATTTCGATAGATCACATTTATATTTGTAATCATATTCAAACGCATCTGAACAATAAAGTTTGTTATTCTGTGTTATCACAAACCTGTCTTGTTCCGATCCAGTGAGTATAAAACCAAGTTCCCCACGCCAACTATTTTCTTTAGGCGCACTATGCAATCTATTATTTAACACAAAAATCGGTTTCCCCGCCACCCCGAATAAAGCTACCAAAGAACTTCCTTCATCACCTATATATGCGCTGCTCAAAGCAATCGAATTTTCCACATCAGGCGTTGTATCATATATCCCTATCCCTTTATCTATAAATTCTTTTTTTATTCGTAAAAACGCTTCCTTAAATTCTGCCCGCATGGAGTCAAACGATGACTCTAAAAGCGGATGAGGCCGCCACAGTACACAAACATCTGTTCTTCTTTCAAAACAACTAAACACATACTCCGCCTTTTTAAGAAAGTTTTCTGTGTCCGTCAGCATTCCGCTGATACTTGTATTATAAAAATATACCTTCCTCCCCTTTATCTTTTCCTCCCACTCTTTAGGTGGTTCGGATGGATTCTGGCATTTCATAATCACTCTGTCGAATTTCGGCGATCCAAACGGCAGAAATTTCTTATCCGGGATGTTCTCATCAAAGTACTTACGAAACTCCGGCGACTGTATCACAATATAATCAGCATTGAAATACGCCGGGAGCATTCTCTGTCCTTCACTCATGCCGCCCGATGTAGCATAATACGGCACATAAACAAGGCATTTTGTATACTTTTTCAATTGATCCGAATAAAACCTTGGATGCACACTCGTTACCAGGTTCCAGCTGTCGTAAGGATTATGTATATAGATCACGTCCGGCTTTCTTTCCTCAAAGTTGTAACTCTTATAATCTATAACCTCGATCCCCTTCGGATACTCACTTCCTTCATAATGCATCTGTCCAAAGCTGTGATCCGGATTAAGGTCAAAATACGGTACAGGAACGCAGTAAACGTCACAGTCCGAGTCCTCTTTCGCAGCCAGGTATATGCTCTCAAGACTGTCCCACATTGACGCCTTATATGGAAAGAACACTATCTCTTTCCTAACAATAATGTCATTTTTAACACTGTTCTCTATTTTTATAAGCTGTTTCCTCAAAGCCTTGTATGTTTTATTTTCGCTATATTTATATTTATTTAAATCCTCATAAACACAATACAGTAATTCGCAGTACTCTTCTATGTAGGAAACTGTTACATGTCCTTCCCCTTCGGTATTTTCGATACTCTCGCCGAGAGAAATAGCAGACTCCTGCCCCACACTTACCATATCCTGCGCCAGTATTACATTTTTTTGTTCCAATGCTTTCTTTATTTCTTCATGAATCTGATGCAGACTGTCTATAAGATCAAGTATTTCTCGCTTCTGCGCTTTTCTCATGGATGCTATCCCCTCTGATCACTGTCTTGTTTTGTTTTCTATCACTCCAGCAAGATCCGCGCATGGCATTTTAAGCCATGCGCAGTGCATTGGATAAGTAAGGAATCACAGCCGTCTATACAGACGGTACTGAACCAATTGATTCAGCTTCGCATCCTGCTACTCTCAATCTCTAACCGATAGCAGATATGAGTTCACAGAATACAGGCGTACCTGTTTTTGTATATCCCCAACGCCCTTTTCATTTTTATATCAAGATATCGCCTGCCACAGTCTGTAATGTCTTTGCTGATGCAAAGCCATTTACAGTAAAACCAGACTTCCCAATCGGTTTATCTTCCAGACGTATCGTTTGACCACTTATTTTTCTATATTATTTTTTCCGATTTCCTCATCATTCTCCTGTGGAAACCATTTGTTCAGCTGTCTTCCCGTTTTCCCTCTGTTCAGGGCATTTCTTGCCCCGTTTACCTTTTTATTTTCCTCAAAACCGCAGACACGGCATTGGAAGGTTTCACCTTTCACATATCCCTTCTGCCCACAGATGCTGCACTCCGCACTAATTCCTTTACCAATCACTTCTATAATTCTGATACCATCTTTTTGACATTTCCATTGCAGTCTCTCTGTCACAAATCCTTTCCGCCACATTCTGAGGAAGTGAGTGTCTCCTGTACCTTTTATCCGCATACCTGGATTTCGCGGAAGCTTTGCCATATAGATCACTCCAGGCTTTTCCAGCGCTAGCATCTTGTTAATCTCCATATTTACATAATTTTTCAATGCCATCTCCATTTTTGTCTTATGCGCTGTGTATTTTTGTGTCTTGGATCTGTTCCTCTTTCCATTCTGGTAATTTTCCTTCAATATATATTTGGAGATTTCCTGCTGTTTTTTTCCAAATTCACTGCCATAAACACTGCCTGTGCTTGTCGTTATCATATCCCACAGACCAAGCGAAATGCCTATCTCACTTTTATAATTCTGGTGCCGTTTTATATTTACAAAAAGCGGTATGATGATCTCCACTTTCCTCCCTTGCGGATCGAGTTTTATGTCGAGCATCCTGTCGTATACATTCGTGTCTGTCAGTGGTATGAACATTCTCTGTCGATTTACTTTTGTAGCGAGGAATATTCCATACTCCCCTTCTGACTCCCCATACCTGTATCCCTGTTTTTTTATGGTGAAATACGTCTCATCGTCTGTATGCTGTCTGCGAAGTCTCTTTCTCGTCTGCCTGCAAATATACCTATTGAGATTTCTGACACGCTGCTCGCCCTCATCGCCAAGTTCTGCTATGACTTTTTCATATTTGAACTGTATTTCTTCCGGCAGCGATACCGACTTTCCATTCAATATACTCTCAAAACATCCGCTTACTTTGACCGCAAAACGGATATAATGCCTTTCCTCCGGCGAAAAGCGTTCGTTTCTGTTGGCTGCATCGTTGATTCCATTTTTCACCTGCGCCCACATAATCTTGATATCCCCTAACGCCCTGTTCACGGATGCGGAAAAATACACACTTGGAAGTCCTATCCTCTCTCTGAATCCGGACGCCTTTACCTCTGCCTCGACCGCATAACCATGATACAGTTTTCCAAGGCTCTTAATGCTCCCATATTTCTGATAGATATAATTCCTTGTCACCATGCACCCATGTCCTATTTCCATGAGCACATCCATATCTTCACGGCTGATTTTCCCTTTGCTGTATTGGTGAATTGCCTTGCATATTTTTTTGTCGTCGTTGGACAGCATAGTGTCATTACACAACAGTTCCGTCCTTGTTCCTTTTTTAGGCATTCCTTCCCCTACAATCCTTCCTGCGGTTTACCATCTGTTTTTGTACAGATCCCACAATACAAGTTTTATTTTCTGATATAAAATAAGGTATCTGACCACGAATTTTCGCAGATTTGTATCATCTGCGAAATTTGTTAAAACGTTGATTTATAGGGATATCCGATTTGATTGACCACAAATCTGACCACATAAAACAACTTACATGCAGCTGTCAGATATTTTTGCCCATTTATTCCCGATCTGGCTGACCACAAATCTTACCACAAAAAAACAGATATTTTCGCCCAATTTTTTGCTCAAAATATCTGTTTCCATATCTTCCCTGCCTATTTCACACTATAAATTTTGAAAAAAGAATTGTCATTTGGGTTAAAACATGATAGACTATTGTCGATATAAAATAATAGAAGTGAAAAAGTTTGATTTTTAAGGTTTTTTATCTCAAATTTCGCAGATGATACAAATCTGCGAAATTTTTTGTAATTAATTTTACATGTGTATATATAAAGTGATTGTTTATTGCCTATAGTTGCTAATATTGGAAATATATG